>Ga0256404_1000063_pt1 | contig 235171 bp, 166 predicted proteins | sample RumenRJG_01DNA_FD_185990 | JGI IMG/M metagenome (GOLD analysis project Ga0256404, IMG submission 185990) | Bovine rumen microbial communities from Lethbridge, Alberta, Canada - RJG_01 | ecosystem: Host-associated > Mammals > Digestive system > Stomach > Rumen | place: Canada: Alberta...
AAAGTTTCCCTCTCCAGCAGGCCGGTTCCTCCTTCTTACAACAAAGGTAGGGAATCGAACCTTACTAAGCAAAAAATCCTGTCTTTTTTTCTTAGACGCTGCAAACTTAGAGTGTTTTCTGTGCTTTTTCTCTCCGCTTTGCTTTGAGTGACCTTTGGTTCTGTGTGAAATATTGATTATCTCTGGCTATCGCCGAAGATACTCTCGTTCGGGAATAAAAACAAAAAAAAGATTTTTGTTTTGTATTCCGCTCACTTAATTGGTACTTTGGCTATCGCCGAAGATACTATCGTTCGGGAGTAAAAACAAAAAAAAGACTTTTGTTTTGTATTCCGCTCACTTAATTGGTACTTTGGCTTCGCCGAAGATACTATCGTTCGGGAATAAAAACAAAAAAAGATTTTTGTTTTGTATTCCGCTCACTTAATCGTATCTTTGCAGGTGGAAAGCGAGAATGATGAGAAAGGCGATGCTCCTTACCCTCCTGTCAGCGCTTGTGCTCTTTGCCTGCACCGACCACCGCTACCCCACGACGTTGGTGGCAGCCGACAGTCTCTGTGCCGTCAATCCCGACAGTGCCCTAAGCCTGCTCACCCAATACAAAGACTCCATCCAGACGGCATCCAAGGCCCACCGCATGTACTACCACCTGCTGCTTGCCGATGCCAAGAACAAGACCTACGTGGATATGACTTCCGACAGCATCCTCAAGGAGGTTGCCGATTACTACGACCGCCACGGCTCCGCCAACGAGCAGATGCGCGCCCACTATCTCCTCGGCTGTGCCTACCGCGACATGGGCGAGGCACCCATGGCCCTGCAATGCTATCAGGATGCGGTGGATAAGGCAGACACCACAGACATGTCCTGTATCACCTTATTATATAAGATACATGGACAAATGGCATACCTCTTTTATAACGAATATATGCCTGAACATAACCTTGATGAACTCAGACAAGCAGAACACTATGCATGGTTGGCTGGAGATACACTCGCCGCTTTGTCCACTCAGGATTTAAAGGCCAATGCCTATGAGGAATTAAATATGAATGATTCCGTCATTACCATCCATACAAGGACGATTGATGCATTAAAGTTAAATGGTTTTGTTCATCAGGCCTATCAAGTTATGGGAGCTTTGATTCATGCCCTTATAGCCGATGACCGACTGTCAGAGGCTATGGAGGTGATGAGTGACTATGAAAAGAATTCCGGCTTATTTGATCCACACGGAAATATCAGTTCAGGGTATGAAATATACTACTATGCAAAGGGTATGTGCTTTTTAAAAAGGAATGTCCCCGACTCTGCCTCTTACTATTTTAGGAAAGAACTGCAATACGGGAACACGGAAAACGACACCCTTGCCTCCTATACAGGGCTTCACCTGTTATACACTATGAAGCATATACCAGATTCAGCCATGAAATATGCACAATTGCGTATCTCGAAAACAGACAGCATTTATGAGAACACGGCGTCAAAGAGTATGTATCGAATTCAGGCTATGTTTGACTACTCAAGACAACAGGACGTAGCACTTCAGAAGACAAGGCTTGCTAATCAGGTCTCATTGATATTACTGATAGCCGTATTCATTATCATCATAGGCATTCTATCTTTCATCTATTACCGATACAGACAGAAAATTTTAACCCAGACTCGTTTTGATAATTATCAGCAAACGGTAGATCAACTAAGGCAGGAAGAGTATGATCTTAAAAAGATTCATAAGACAGAATACATGTTACTTGAAAAAGAAAAGACCCAAAAGATCAATGAACTCAAGCAAACCATTATAGAAATGGAAAAGAGAAATCCATATTTCCTGGAAAAACGGCTTCGTACTGCACCAATAACCAATCATTTCAAGAAAGTAGCTTCAAACCTAGGTCATTTAGAATATCTAGACTGGAAGACCCTGTCATCTTATATGAAGCAGGAAAATCCTGTATTCATCGACTTTCTTAACAACAACCAATTGCGTGATGATGAATACAGACTCTGTCTGTTGGTTCGCTTATATTTTTCGAATTCACAGATATGCAATGTCTGCGAGCTTAAACCAACTCATGTATCCATGATGAGGAAAAGGCTCTCCGTCAAACTCTTCAATAAGGAACTGGACCCGAAGGAGTTTGATGAAAGAATACAACTGATCTGCTGAAAGTGTCCATTTTATCGGGTATTCTTAATTTTGTGAAATAGTTCACATCTTTTTTTTTCGAAAGTTTTTTACTTATATATACCTTTGCATAAACAATTCTAAAAATGCAAAGATATGAAGAAGTCATTTATTATTACATTTCTCCTTTTTGTTGGAGTAGTTGCCATAATGGCAGATGAAGAGGAAAACGATCCTGAGTTTGTGGATGTAGAATTGACCTATAAACCTGTTAAAACAGGATTGGGGGGTATTCCGTATCCAAGAATGCCTGTATGTGTCCCAAGCGCAAGTATTTGCGATGACACCTTATTAATAAATGGCATCGGTGGGGACTATATCCTCCAACTCGAAACGGATGAAGGCGTGGCCTATAGCATTGCAGTCCATGGGGACACGGGAAACGACACCTTCATCCTTCCCTCATCCCTTAGCGGCACCTATATGCTATGCCTGTATGTAGGTAACTTCTGCTTCTATGGAACAATCAATCTGTAATCATTAAACATTTTCTTATGCTACGATCATTGTTTATTACTACACTCTTATGTGTATCCTCACTCTGCCCGGCACAGGGCAGGGTGGGCTATACGTACGATGCCTGCGGCAACAGGATATCACGCACCATTGTATTAAACACCAGAGAAACAAGGGCAGCCGCCAAGCAGAATGACGCACCCCTGAATGATTCCTTCTCCGGACATCAGATAACGCTGAAGCCTGTATCCCCCGATGGAACCGTCGTTATCGAGGTGGCTGGCCTGACCCGGGATGACCATTGCACGGCATCCGTCTATTCATCCGCAGGACAGCTGGTCTGCACGGCATCCGTCATGGAAAGCGCGACAAGGCTGTCCCTCAGTTCCCAACCCGCAGGATACTATATCCTGTGGATCGATCTCAACGGCGACCGCCAGAGTTGGAAAATCATCAAGAAATAACCTCATAAAAGCATTACCGCCATGAAGAAAGAATATACCAGAGGGCTTCTCGTCCTGCTTTTGTCCCACCTCCTTAGTCTTACAGCCTTTTCGGACAATGTCGGCTCTCCCCGCACAAGTTTCAACCTGACCCCTACGGGCGGTGCCTCGTATTCCATAGACATAGATATGCCAAAGGGCGTAAACGGCATGGTACCCTCAATAGCCGTATCCTACAACAGCCAGTCTGGGAACGGCTTAGCCGGCTATGGCTTCAGTATTTCAGGAATCTCGGCCATTACGAGAGGTCCGAGAACCGTACTTCATGACGGTACTGCATCGGGACTGTCCTTCTCAACAACTGATGCCCTCTATCTTGACGGCAAGCGACTGCTCATCCAGTCGGGGGCTGAGGGACAAGACGGAGCCGTCTATCAGCCTGAGGGCTCGAGCCTCACCACGGTAACGCTGCACAACTCCACTGCACAGGAGACATCCTGGTTTGAGGTGGAAACGCCCGACGGCATGAGATACGTCTATGGCGGGAGCTCGTCACGCTATATAACCTACCAGTCATCCCAGCGCGTGGTGGCAGCATGGTATATTGACACTGCATCCGATCCGCAGGACAACCAGATCACCTATTCCTACATACATGACGGCGGCAGCTTGCTGCCCTCCTCCGTCATCTACGGCCAGAACGGCAGCCATACGAACCTGCTCAGGAACACAGTGTCCTTCGAGTACGAGACACGGCCCGACACGGTGACGTCCTATCTCGGCACCATGAAGATACAACTGACCAAAAGACTTAAGCGTATCACCGTGTCCGAGTACTACAGCAGCCAGGTGTACCGCACATACGATTTTGCCTACTCGCCGACACTCCTGACCAATGCCGGATACTCCGTCCTTTCACAGGTAACGGAAAAGGGCGGAAGCGGTGCTGCGCTCAGACCTGTGATTCTGGAGTGGACGGCCATACCCACAGTACAGGAAACGCCCCACTATCCGAGTGTTGACTTGAGTGAGACCTCGGGATGGACCCAGCTCAACGACGAGTCATTCCATGCTGCTGACATGAACGGTGACGGCGTGTCGGATATCATCCAGATGTCCAATTCCAGCGGTGGAAACATCTATGTCTTCGTTTTCCTGTCACAGATCAGCAGCGGATCCGTCACCTTCCCCATGCAGATTGCTCCTGCCGTATTCACCGGCCAGTTCGACTATCCTATGATGAAGAGCCTGTACAGCGGCAGCACCTCCACAGACTATAACGGTGACGGATTCAATGACATTGTCATTCCTCAGTTTGTCGTTGAAGGCTTTACCCGTTACGTGGTATTCCACGTAATCTTCGGCGGCAGGAATTCCACGATGAGTACACATGTGGCCAACCATCTCCTGTATTCTACAAGCACGTGCCCCCTGACAGCATGCCTTGACATTGACAATGACGGGAAAGGCGACTTCCTCGTACTGGAGAAAGAATGTGAAGACAATGCCTACCAGATCCTTCTGTATAACAATAACGGCAACACATGGTCTTCCTCCACCTTGAGCCTTTCGTCCACCCCCGAGAAACTCTACACGGCAGACTTCAACGGTGACGGTATGACCGACCTGATGGCAGTCCACACAACAGGCTACACCATCTTCTGGAACGGGGGCGGCACCATGCCCTTCAGCAGTTCAAGCACCAAGACCGGAACCTCGGTGCTTGATGCCAAGCATTTAGAAATGGGCGACTTCAACGGCGACGGCTATCCTGACTTCCTTTCCGTTGTAACAGGAGACAGCCAGCTTTACCTGTCATACGGACTCGGTGACGGCTCCTTCTCAAACCGTACTTCCGCCGGAAACTTCGGCATCACCGACAAGTCAACCGACAAGGACGACACCCGCATGTCGTGCCTGGTGCATGACCTCGACCATGACGGCAGGTCGGACGTGGTGATCGAGAAGGCCGACTACAGCGGCAGCAGCTTCACGAAGACCCGCACCGTGTGGCTCCGGTCCGTCGGCTCCGGCTTCTCACTGGTGAAGGAGGCCACCTCCACCCGTGAGGACGACGGAACGGCAGGGCACTTCACCCTCGGCGACTTCAACGGCGACGGCAGCATGGAGGTGATGAACTACGGCTACGACTGCTTCAACGGGGTGAACGCAAACGTCAGCCCGTCGCTGCGCTACTACACCATGAGCGGCTACACCGCTGACTGCGGAAAACTGACGTCCGTCACCGACGGATACGGCAACGGGACGGCCATCCAGTACGCTCCGCTGCCTACCGGCGGCATCTACACCCCCTATTCCGACGCGGTATCCCCGATGGCTGACATCAACCTGCCCCTGCAGGTGGTGAAGAGGACCGTTGCAGGCAACGGCGCGGCTGGCGACATCACGACGGACTATACCTACGGCGGCATGAAGGTGCACACGGCGGGACGGGGAATCCTGGGCTTCAGCATGATGCGCTCCGACACCGGCAGTCCGCACTACGCGAGCATGCAGACCGTCAGGGACAGCTGGAACGCCGAGTTCTCCGTTCCCCTGCGCTCCACCGTCACCACCGGTGCCGGCGGTGAGACAAGTACCGCGGTCACGCAGCAGAGCCTTGTGAAGAAGACGAACTCCGCCACGGGCAGCAAGAACTTCTTCACCTATGTCTCCTCAGTGTCAGAGACAGACTTTGACGGTCATGTGACCACGACGGCCAACACCTACAATACCACCTACGGGTACCTTACGTCACAGCAGGTGAACGACGACGGCGGGAGCATGTACAGGCGCACTGCCTATTCCGGCTACGTGAAGAAGGGCGGAGCCTACCGCCCGCAGACCGTCATCAGTACGCAGAAGCACAGCGATGACGGCAGCACCAGCAGCACCGAGACACGCATAGCCTACACCAATACAGGACTGCGGTCATCGGTCACTTCATACTACGGTACGCCCAGGGTATTCACGACCAGCTACACCTACGATTACTACGGCAACATGACATCTGAGCTGTCAAGCGGCAGCGGCGTGCCGCATACGACCAGGTACTATCAGTACTCCAAGGGGCGTGACCTGCAGAGGACCTATACCAGCCCTGCGACCGCCGAGACGGAATATACATATAATGCGTGGGGCAGCGTGCTCACGGAACAGGACAAGACGAACGCCTCCGACATCCTGACCACCACACACACCTATGACACATGGGGCAGGCCGCTGACAACCGTCGAGCCTACGGGCGTGACGACGACAAGGTCCTACAGCTGGGGAAGCACCGCGGAAAGGAAGTATAACGTCTATAGCAAGCGGGGAGGCGAGCCGTGGACGAGGACATGGTACGACTCCCGCGGAAGGGAGACCCTGTCGGAGACGGTGGGGCCGAAGGGTGTCTCCGTCAAGAGGCAGACCTTATATAACAACAGGGGGCAGGTGTCAGGAAGGATCACCACTACGGGCACGGCCCTGACCCTGACGGAGAACTGCACCTACGACGGAAGGGGAAGGATGCTGTCCGACAACTTCATAGGCGGCAGGCAGACCTCATACACCTATGGTGACCGCAGCGTGACAACCGTGACGGGCGGGCAGTCCTTCACCAGGTCCTTCGATGCGTGGGGCAACGTGATTTCCTCCACAGACCCCGTCTCGGAGGTGGAGTACACCTATTTCTCCAACGGCATGCCCGCAAGTGCGGCGGCCAACGGCCATACCGTTTCGATGACGTATGATGTAGCGGGCAACCGGACGGAACTCGACGATCCCGATGCGGGGACAACAACCTATGTGTATGACTCCGCCGGTCATCTGCTGTCAAAGACCGACGGAAGGGGATATACCGTCAACTACGTCTATGACAGCCTCGGCAGGCTCAGTCAGGAGTGGACGGACGACGACCAGACGGACTACACGTACGGTACGGCGGGCAACTCGAAGCTGAGGGTCACGGAGATCGAGCGCGACGGGAATACCGTGGCATACGGCTACGACCGGTACGGACGGGTGGTCTCGGAGACGCGCACGCTGTCCGACGGCACCACGCTGCCCTTCACCTACAGCTATAACGGCAGCGGGCTGCCGGCCCAGACGGTCTATCCCGGCTCCCTCACCGTCGGCTACACCTATGATGCGAACGGTTTCATGACTGCCATGACCGCTGCTGGCAGCGAGGTGTGGAGCATGACGAACTACCAGGGCTACCAGCAGAACACCGTGGTGGCGGGAACGCCCGTGCAGACCATGTTCGACAACCACGGGCGGATGATGGCAAAGATCAAGAGCGGTCCGCAGGACTACCTGAACCATCCCTTCACCTTCGCCTACGATGCCTCCACAGGCAACGTCACCTCAAGGATGAGCGTGAACGGAGGGCTGCAGACGGAGCAGTTCGGATACGACGGCCTGGACCGCCTCACGTCGGTCACCATGCCGTCGAGTTCCTACTCGTCAATGGCATACCTCGCCTCCGTCCTCGGCATCAGCGTGGAACAGGCGGTGAACCGCTTCGCGGGACCGCAGTATGAGGCGATGGCCGGAAGGGGGGAGGTGGCGGAGACCAGTGCCGTCACATCGTCCACCCCCGCCATGACCGTCTGCTACGATGACTGCGGCAACATCATCTCGAAGACTGGAATCGGAGATTACGACTATGACGGCATACATCCCCATGCCGTCACCTCCGTTGACAACACGGCAGGTCTGATTCCCACGGCTGCCCAGTCCGTCAGCTACAACTACTACGGGAAGGTGCAGAGTATCAACGACGGCAGCTACCGCATGACATTCAGCTACGGCCCTGACGATGAGCGCTGGAAGACAGTTCTGAAGCTGGGAAGCACAGTGAAGCGCACCACGGTATATGGCGGTGACTACGAGAAGGTGACGGAGAACGGGACGACCAAGGAGCTCTACTTCATCGGCAACGACGTGCTGGTGGTGAAGAGCGGCGGGACGTTCCGCACCTACTGCCTGTGGACTGACAACCTCGGCACCGTCCAGCAGATACTCAACGGCAGCCATGTGGATGCCTTCTATGCCAAGTATGACGCGTGGGGCAACCAGACGGTGACACGCGACAGCATCGGCTTCCACCGTGGCTACACAGGTCATGAGATGCTGCCTGAGTTCGGGCTCATCAACATGAACGGCCGTCTGTATGATCCCAGGCTGGGCCGTTTCCTCTCCCCCGACAACTACGTGCAGATGCCCGACCTCAGCCAGAGCTTCAACAGATATTCCTACTGCCTGAATAATCCGTTGAAGTATAATGATCCGAGTGGAGAATGGTTTGGATTAGATGATTTATTAATTGCAGGGTCAAATTTTGTATTTGGTTATGTTTTTAATGGAATATCTTCTGGGAATTGGGGATGGAATTCTGTGAAAAAAGGCTTGTTGTCTGCTGCTACAAGCTGGATTGCCTATAATACTGCTGGCCTATCTAGTCCCAACGGTCTCATCACAAATTCCACTTGGAATAGCCTAACAAGTACTGGTGTCAGTAATTTGGTTAATACATTCATGCCTCCTGTCACTATTCCTATTAATAACCATTTTGGTCTGTCTTTTTCACCTGCTTTTGGTTTTGCAGAAGGTGATTTAACATCAGGCTTGAACTTGAGCCTCTATTATGCTAATGGAGATGTTGATATTGCTTTTTCTTATGGTGTGAGTAACTTTTTTTCAGGATATTATGGACATGCTTCATATGATGGCTGGGGATTTGGGTATGGCAGGACATCATATAGTCCATCTAAATGCGCTGGGGCAGATGCTGGACACCAAACCACTGCTTCTTTTGGTGTCTATTTCCACGGAGATGTAGATTTTAAAATTTCAAATGATTTGTGGGGAGATGGTAAAGATCGATGGAGAACTCATGCCGCAGAATTAACGATAGGTAAATACTCAGTTGGCTCATATATAGTTACAAATTACGGGGAAAAGGAAGGAGGAAGTAGTAAAACGGGGAAGAAGGCACCTTGGCCTGTAGGAAGGAATTTGAATAAAGGATTTGATGCTTGGGAAAATGGTAGGGTTTATTCGGCTCCATTGTGGATAGGATACAAGTCCAATGGCCGTGTAACCAGATTAGGTGTAAGCTATCCTGTAATACAAAATCTTACCCAGAATCTTGTTCATAAAGGATTTGGCAAGGCTCCGTTTTATTTGAATTATGAATATATTCGAAGGGGACCATATGCATATTCAGGTTTTGACAGTCCTATATCTATCTTTAATTTTTGATAAAATGATATGTATGATTATAATAAAAGATTTTGCAGTGTCGTTAAAGATAGTGCAGTATAGTAGGTTATAAACAACGCGTATGAAATGCTATCACTCTAATTCAAAAAGGCAACAACACTCTAACTATTTATTAGAGTTTGTTCTAATCATGTGTTCTTGTGTCATTCTATCCTCCTGCGCTTTAGGAGAATGGGTGGGATACAAGATGTCCCGCAGTTATATCAAGTCGATATCGGATATAAAATATGAAGATATAAGTGATATGAAGAAAGCGTTTCGTACGGATGGCTATTATGCCCAAGAGGAAAGAGACAGAAGTACTGCAAAGGGTCATGAATATATAATGATATTTTATAACGACGGCACCTATTCCTTCCATTATATTAACAGTCCTGTAGAACCAAAGGACAGTATAGATATCGGCAACTATATTATACCATCTGATGCGATTTTCAACAATGGCGAATATTTTGGAATGTACCGCATTGATTCTGATACGGTTTATGTTAATAAGTATAGAAGAGACTTATTTGCTGGTTTAGAAATGCGCAAAAATAAATTTCACATTATTGACAATGAAACATTAGTCCTTTGCTATGATGAAGACCCACAGCTGGTTTATAAAAATGAGACGGCAAAATGGGATAGAAATGTGAAGTACGTTTTCAAACCGGCTATACTTCCTAAGCCACGTGACAAATTCGTTAAAAAGAAGAAGTGGATGTGGAAAAATGAGTCGGACTGGGAAAGATATATGCACAAATAAGCTTTCGTTTTCAGTATTGAAGGTTACGGTAAGCAAATGAACATACAATTATCAAATATTAAAGGATAAACATACAACCATGAAAAGAACAACGATGATGGCCGTACTCCTGCTGCTGATGGCGGGAACGGCGGTGGGTCAGGTAAGACCCTTTGTGAAGGCTGGGATTGGAACCAGCGGGTACTGGCTGCAGAATGCGGAGGGCACGGACATGCGGTTCTCCTATGCCGTTGGTGCAGGTGTAGAAATTCCTTTCAGGAACAGCCGTCTGGGCATCTCCCCCTCGCTGCTGTTTGTCTCCAAGGGCGCAAATGCCGATGAGAGTGAAGGTGTGAGGACGAAGATGCAGATGACTTATTTGGAGGTGCCCCTTGACTTGTACTACCGTCTGCCTCTGGGCGAAAAGTGGAGTCTGCGCTTTGCCGCCGGACCATACCTGTCGTACGGTGTGGGCGGCACGACGAAGGTGAGCGGCAGGGGATACCCTGACCTGTCGGTGAATACCTTCGACGATGACGGGATGAACCGTTTCGACTGCGGTCTGAATATGGGGTTCCAGGCCACCTTCAAGAAATTCTTCTTCGGTATTGATTACGACTTGGGCTTTGTCCCCATTCATGAGAAGTCAGAGGGACTGACATGGCCCAGCAACCTCTCCACGCTGTTCAGCGTAGGACTGTATTTCTGAGCACGAAACTCAGAGTACTGCCGAGGCAGATACTTACAGAAGAGATTGTTCAGCAAGATGATTACTGACCCCGCCCCTCGCTCCGCTCTTCCCCGCCCCTACAATGGGCGGGGAGTGCCATGCGGATAGGAAAGCGTTCGCGCACAAAAAAGTTTTCGCGAAATTCCTACCATGCTACCACTCACCTCTTGAAACACCCTTAAACAAAGGGTTTCGTGGGTGGTGGCAGCAAGGTGGTAGATGGTAGCAATGCTCCGTTCACGGTTAGTCGCAGACTTGGACGAGCCGTAACACACGCCCCTCGAATCCGTAATATCCGAGGCGGCGAGGTTACGTTTCGTCGATGGCGGTCAAGGTAGAGTGGCATTGTGGCGGTTGGGGTTGTGTTTTTTCTGAGAGATGAGACAAATCCCTTTGAGATATAGGACAAAGAGGAATGAACTTAGTTACTGACCCCACCCCTGCCCCTCCCCTACGATGGGAGGGGAGTGACATGCGGACTGGGAGCCCACCCCTGCCCTCCCAAAGGGAGGGGGTGCCATGCGGACTCATCTTATATGACTTTGAAGCATGTGTAATCAACGCAGCAGCTCCCCTCCTCTTGGGAGGGGTTGGGGGTAGGCTCCCACAGCGCCAGCAGCTCCCCTCCCATCGTAGGGGAGGGGTAAGGGGTGGGGTCAGTAATCCTATTCTACATGATTTGAACTTCTCCGTTGACTCCATTCACTCTGTGTGAGAATATTGTCAGGATAATTCGCAAATATTTAATGGTCGTGAAAGAATGCTAATTGAAAGATAGTTGTCAATCGGAGGGTACAGAAGTGCCCAAAAGTCCCTTTTTGTGCAAGTAAAGGCTGTTTGGATCCAAAACAGAGTCTCGTTGGCATCCAAGTAAAGTCTCATTGGGATGCAAGTAAAGTCTGATTTGATCCCAAGCAGAGCCTACGTAATATTTACGTAGAGTCTGTTTAGGGTTGTTCCAGACTTTACTTACACCTGTTCCGCCGTCATCTACGACTCGTTCCGCCGTCACCTTCCACTTGTAGATGCCGCTGGAACGAGTGGAAACGCCGATCGGAACGACCCTTAGGTGACGTTCCCTCGAAAAGCCATGGATTTTACTTTTGAAAGTTTGCAAGGTGCCCTTACGGGCAGAAATTGAACAAATTTTTCCAAATCTTTCAAATAACTGTGCTATTGATTTGTTTGATTTTGAATAGATTTTGTTCAATTTCTGCCCGTAAGGGCACCCCCCAGAAGAGTCATTTAGTTCTTTTACTTCACAAAAACGGTGTTTCTGACCACTAAAAACTATGTTTTTGACCCCAAAATACTATGTTTTTGGACTCTAAAAACATAGTTTTTGCAAGTCGAAAATGCCGGATTCTACTAACGCGTTCATTATCAACCACTTACTAAGCCCCATCAGAATCGCTCAAATTCGACCGAGAGGGCAGTCGGTTCTCTCCGTGCCCGTATTTCGCGTTAAACGAAGTTAATTCGTCAAGATTATTCAAAATTTTAACAAATATGCAGAAGATGTGGATGCAAGGAAACGGGAACTTTGGCTATCGCCGAAGGTACTTCCGTTCGGAAATAAAAATAAATACAATTTATTTTGTATTTCTCTCACTTATTCGTACCTTTGCCCACAGAAACTATTCAAATATACATACAATGATGAAAAAGAAAGGTATAAAGAATCTGGTGTGCTGTTCCCTGCTCATGGCAGTCGTCGGTACCGCCGCCTATGCCGGAAAGGCGCAATCGAATGTCATCACCAAGATGGCAGACGGTACGTATGTGGTGAATACCACCACGTTAGCCAGTGATGTAAAAGGCTATCGCAGCACGACTCCGCTGAAGATCTATATCAAAAACAACAAAGTGGAGAAAGTTGAAGCCTTGAAGAACCAGGAGACACCGAAATACTTTGTCCGCGTGAAGAATGCCATCCTCAACAAATGGAACGGCAAGAAGGTGGCAAAGGCCATGAAGCAGAAAGTAGATGGAGTCACTGGTGCCACGATGTCGAGTGATGCAGTGAAAGAGAATGTGAAACGTGGCTTGGACTATTATCAGAAAAACAAATAACAGATTCATGTGAATCGATCCGCTATCTTTTTAACCCTCATGTGGGGGTTATCGGTATTGCCCTCGTCAGGACAGACAGGCTCTGCAGGCACAACGGATCCCGACTCCATCGTGACCGTTGGCTATGCCACAGGAAGTGCAGCCTCCTTTGCCGGCTCTGTGAAGAAGATCAACGAGAGCCAGATGAACAACAAAGACCAAGTGACCAATGCGCTGGATGTGATACAAGGTCGCGTTGCCGGTCTGCAGATTGAACGTAACGGTGCCAATGCGATGAGTGCCGTACGCCTTCGTGGCACTACCTCTCTCACTGGCGGCAACGACCCGTTGATCATCGTTGACGGGGTGATGGGCGACCTCTCACTGCTCTCCAGCATCTATCCTACCGACATTGAGAGTTTCACCATCCTGAAGGATGCCTCGGAGACATCGCAATACGGTTCGCGTGGAGCTGCTGGTGTCATCGAGGTAACAACTCTTCGCGGCAAGGCGGGCAAGATGCGGATGGTTTACAACAGCTCGCTCGGACTGTCGGTGGTATATAAGAACCTCAAGATGCTCTCTGCCGACCGGTATCGTTCGTATGCCCAATTGTCAGGAAGGGCAGAAGACCTGTTAGACTTAGGTTCATCCACCGATTTCCAGGAAGTGATCCAGCGCAATGGATTCACGGAGAAACATCATATCGCCTTCTATGGCGGCACGGAGAAGTCAAGCTACCGTGTATCGTTGGGCTATTTAGACAACAGGACGGTCATCCGCTCCATGAACGACCGCACACTGATGTCGAACATGAATATGACACAGCAGATGTTCGACGGGATTCTCCAAGTGGATCTCGGCATGTTCGGTTCGACGGGAAAGAAGCAGAACATCTTCGATGAGCAGAAACTATTCTACTCTGCAGCAGCTTGGAACCCCACCTTCCCCGACCATCAGAACGAACAAGGCGGATGGGATGGGTATCCTTCGGCCAGTCAGATCGGCAACCCACAGGCATTGCTCGAAGAGAAGGATCACGACGAAAACTCACATATCAGCACCCACGCCAAGCTCACCTTCAATCTGCTGCCCCAACTGAAACTCACGCTCTTTGCTGCCTACACCTACGATGTGGAGCAGAATGCACAATACCTTCCCACATCCGTATGGAATAAAGGACAGGCCTACCGTGCCACATCCAAGACCGAGAACCTGTTAGGGAATGCCATTCTCTCCTACAACAAGGATTTGGGTATCCAAAGCCTCAACGTCATGGCCATGGCAGAAATGCAGAAAGACACCCATCAGGGATACCACACCACCGTGACGAATTTCTCCACAGACCTATTTGGATATAATAACCTCGCTGCCGGAGCCCTCCGCCCCTGGGATGGTACAGGTTCCTATTTCTATGAATCAAAGATGTCTGCCTTCATGGGACGACTGAGCTACACGCTTCTCGACCGCTATGTGATGACAGTCACGGCACGTGCCGACGGCTCGTCAAAATTCGGCGACAACCATAAATGGGGCTTCTTCCCCGCTCTTTCAGGAGCATGGGTCATCAGTAAGGAGCCGTTCATGCGCCATCAGAAACTGATCGACGACCTGAAGCTGAGCGTGGGATACGGTGCCTCGGGCAACCAAGCAGGCATTGACAGCTACAACTCACTCTCGTTGGTAAGCCCGGCAGGCTTAGTACCCGTCAGTGATGGGCACATTGTCTCATTGAGCGAGATGAGGAACATCAACCCCGACCTGAAATGGGAGGTGTCAAAAACCCTGAATATCGGCATCGATGCACAGATGCTGAACAGACGGCTCCTCTTCTCCATGAGCTATTACCATACCAGGGTGACGGACATGCTCTACCCTTACGCCGTGAGCATACCACCCTTCCAGTTCAATACGCTCTTGGCAAATCTCGGATCAATGCGTAACAGCGGCTTGGAGTTCTCGGTGGGAGGTACGCCCATGATCTCTCGTGACATGGAACTCACTATCAACGGCAACGTGACCTTCCAACGAAACAAACTCACCTCCCTGAGCGGCTATTACCACGGCGAATACCTCGAAGCACCCTCCACAAAGGGTATCGCCGTACTTAACGGTGCCGGTTTCCATGGTGGCGGAAACGATGTCACCTTTCAGATTGTTGGTGAACCCCTCGGTACTTTCAAACTACCACATTGTAAAGGACTGGTGAGCCAAGGTGATGGTAAATATACCTACGACGTAGGCGAAAGCTATATTGCCGGACAGGCTATGCCCAAGATGTTGGTGGGATCGAATATCTCTTTCCGCTACAAAGAATTCGATATCTCCATGCAAGTGAACGGTGCTTTCGGACACAAGATCTTCAACGGAACCAGTCTCACCTATATGAATGTTGCCGCCTTCCCGCTCTATAACATCCTGGACGAAGCCCCGGAAAAGGGCATCAACGACCAAACCGTTACCGACTATTGGCTGGAAAAGGGCGACTATGTGAATATCGACTATATCACCTTAGGGTGGCGTGTTCCACTCCATCCCAACCGTTTCATCGAGAGCATGCGCGTGGCACTCACCATGAACAATGTGGCTACCTTCACCGGATACAGCGGACTGACACCCATGATCAACAGCTCGAACGTGAACGGTACACTCGGTCTTGACGACAAACGGTCGTATCCTCTCTATCACACTTATACTCTCGGCATCAGCCTCACCTTCTAATTCCCACACTGCATGAAACAGTATATCTTGCCCCTGCTGCTCCTCACACTCGTCTCCTGCAACAGCTTCCTCGAAGAGGAGCCGAAGAGTTCACTACCCACCGAACAGGCATATAACAGCATCAACGACCTGTACAACAATGCCCTACTGGATATCTACAACCATATTGGAGGGAAAAACGACTCACAGGGACTGCAGGGCACGGGGCGCGGCGTGTTCGACTTCAACTCACTGACCACCGACGAGGCCATCATGCCTACCCGTGGAGGTGACTGGTACGACAGCGGGTTCTGGCAAACACTCTTCCTACATTCATGGGATGCCGGCACGCCCTCACAGAAGGATATGTGGGAATATCTCTTCAAGATGGTGATGAAATGCAATCAGTCGATCGAACATGTGCAAGCCTTCCAAGCCACACATCAGGACAAGGTACTCAACAGTTATATCGCCGAACTGAGGGCAATCAGAGCCATGTACTATTTCTACCTGATGGATCTCTTCGGACGTGTTCCCCTGGTGACCTCCACACAAGTAACCACCCATGAGATGACACTGGCAAAACGTAGCGAGACATTCCACTTTATCATGCGGGAGCTGTTAGATGCCATCCCCTTACTGTCAACGAAATTTAGCAACCGACCAGGCAGCTATTACGGTCGTGTCACACAGCCTGTGGTATGGTTCCTGTTAGCGAAGCTTTTACTGAATGCCGAAATCTATGCTGATGATGACTGGACCGACGGGGTACGCACAAAGGGTAATGACATGGTCTTCACATACCGTGGTAGGACATTGAACGCCTGGCAGTATTGCCAGTTCTGCTGCGATAACGTCACCTCCTATGGCTACCAGTTAGAGCCAGATTTCACCAAGAACTTTTCCACCACCAATGAAGAATCCCGTGAGAATATCTTTACCATTCCCATGGATCCCACTCGTTATAATAATTGGTATTGTTACTTCTTCCGTTCCCGGCACTATAGTCACGGAGCCTTTTTAGGAGGCGGCTCCGAGAACGGGGCCAGTGCTACAATAGAACTGGTAAACGCCTTCGACTATAACACGCCGTCACAGGATCCCCGTTTCACCAAGACGTTCTACGCCGACGTGGTGCTTGAAAATAGAAATGTGATCTATGAAGATAATGGCAAGAATCCCCTTATCTATTATCCCTTGGAAGTGAAACTCGACCTCACAGGCAGTCCTTACGAGAAGACTGCCGGGGCACGACTGCATAAATACGAAAACGACCCGAATGCCAACGCCGACGGTCGAGCCTGTCATAACGATATCGTCCTCTTCCGCTATGCTGATGTGCTGCTGATGAAAGCAGAAGCCATGGCACGCAATGGCGAGGACGGCTCAGCTGAATTAAATAAGGTACGCGAAAGGGTTGGACTACCCGCCATACCAGCCACCTTAGAGAATATCATCCATGAACGCTATCTCGAACTGGCATGGGAGGGATGGAGACGCAATGACATGATACGCTACGGCATCTTCGCCCGTTCCTATACAGACCGACCTCAGTTGCCTGGAGAAGACGATGGACATACTACCGTCTTCCCCATCCCTGGCGATCTGTTGGTGATGCATCCTACATGGACACAGAATCCCGGATATTAAAGATCTGTGCCCGCTTCAAATAGGTTTCAACACCCTTGCGAATACTATTTAATCCGAATTCATCGGAATGAATGTGACAGATGGGCACCCAACGACATTCAGCTACATCATCGGCAGCCTGAAGCACAGTGGTATCCTCCACTTCACACTCGAAGAAGAAGTCGAGGGTGGGAATATCCATACCACTATAAAGATAGTGGTTGGGGAGAGAGAAGAGATAGGTGGCACGTGTTACAACTAACCCTGTTTCTTCGCTCACCTCACGACGCAGACTCTGTTCGATGGTTTCATCCATATCAGCGAATCCACCGGGCAAATCGAGCGTACCCTTTGCAGGATCACGATCGCGCACTGCCACCAACAAATCCCCTTTGCCATTGTGGATAAAAGCCACAACGGCAGCGGAGGGGTTGATAAACTGTTCAAATCCGCAATCGCGACATCGTTTGCTCTTGAAGGAGCTGACATCAAACGCCTCACTGCCACAAACAGGACAGTGCCGGTAGAGGCTGAGCGGATGTTTCTTGACAGAATCGTCCATCACCAGTTATCTGTGCGGAATGGGAACAGTGGCAATCCAGCAGCATTCTTTAGGTTACCGAGCTGGAAATTCTTGAAACAATAGCGCACTGCCACAGGTTTCTTCACCTCAGGGGAGGAGATACGAATCGTCTCATCCCAATAGCCACCACCCGGTTGCCAGAAATGAACGGCTTTGGCAGGATGGAACACGCGATCATCACCGGCAACCTCAAATCCCTGGATATCCTCGAAACGACTGATAGCACCGAGGTCGTTGTTCAGATGGATATCCACATAGTCATCGGTTACCTTCATGTCTTTATACGAAGGACTGAGGCATCCCACAGTTCCCATGCCATAGGTTTTGTTCAAGGCAAGATAAGCCAGGCGCTGTCCCACGGGCTTTTTCTGTGCCGGATGGATCTGCGTGGTCTCGTATGGATAGGCAAGGTCGTTGGTACAAACCAGTCCGCTATTCGGGATCAGCAACGATGCCTTGTACTGCTGTTCGCGAAGTCTGGCACCATTATCAGCATCCACATTATCATAATGATAGGGAGCGATCTCCACGAAATAGAATGGGATCTCCCCCAAGCCAAACTGCTGTCGCCATTGATCGGCAAGGATTTTCATGCGTTGTGAATACTGGTCACCGGGGTCTCCTACGTTGGAACATCCCTGGTAATAGAGGATTCCCTTCACGGTGTAGTTCAGGATGGGATTGAACGTTCCGTTACCCCATAGCAGTGAACGATGGTAGTCCCACTGCGGCCACCGTTTCACAATCTCTAACGAGTCGGTGGGATCGTTCGTATATTTCTCAATATTCTCTTTCGTGAACCAGCTCTCCACACGGGTACCGCCTTTATTTGCCATGATCAGTCCTACAGGTACGTCAAGTGCTTTGTTCACCACCTGAGCGAAGAAGTAGCCTGTAGCGGAAGCTTCGCCCACAGTGTTCGGACTAACCACCTCCCAGTGGCAGTTGGCATCATTGAGGGGTTTGGTACTCATCACACTGGGAATCTTCACAAAATGGACACCCCGGTAGTCGTTGGCAGTGACCACGGCCTCGTTGTACCCTTCAACAGGACAGTTTCCGAAACCCTTTACAGGCATCTCCATGTTACTTTGTCCAGCACACACCCATACCTCACCGGCAAGGATATTATTCAGGGTGAGGGGTTCACCATCATTGAACGTGATCGACAGTGGCTGGTAGCTGGCAGCAGGTGTCTTAACCTTGACCATCCACTGTCCACCCTTGTCGGCTTTAACCGAATAAGCGGCATCATTCCAAGAGGTGGTCACAGTGACCGTCTTCCCAGGCTTGGCCCACCCCCAGAGTCGTGCTTCGGTATTCTGCTGCAAGATCATGTTATCGCCCAGCACATGGGGCAACCTCACTTTGGCTTGTGCGCCCATCAGCAGCAAAGCCATTACTGAAATCATTAAAAACTTCTTAACCATGTTATGTTTCGTTGAATTTGACTGCAATATTACAAAAAAATCATTATCTTTGCAACTGATTTGACTGATTATTACTAAAAATAACTAAAATAAGACATGATGCGATACTCAAAGAACTTAAAGAAACTGTTAGCAACGGGATTATTAGCTATATGTTCCATGGTCACCATGGCACAAAAACCCACAGATATCATACTCTGGCCTGATGGGGCACCCCACTCAAATGGTGATGGCAATGATCAGGCCATGGTAAGAGTATATCTGCCTGATAAAAAAGTCGCAACGGGACGTGCCGTGGTGATCTGTCCTGGAGGAGGCTACCAGCACTTAGCCATGGAGCATGAGGGCTATGACTGGGCAACCTTCTTCAACCAAGAAGGTATTGCTGCCATCGTATTGAAATACCGCATGCCTCATGGTGACAAACGTGTGCCCATCGAAGATGCCGAGGAGGCCATCAAACTGGTGCGCAGAAATGCCGACAACTGGCACATCAACCCTGATGACATTGGTATCATGGGATCGTCGGCAGGAGGACATTTGGCCTCTACCATCGCCACCCACTCGGTGAAAGAGGCGAAGCCGAACTTCCAGATCCTGTTCTATCCGGTGATCACGATGATGCCGGATATCACCCATAAAGGATCGCACGACAACTTCTTAGGTAGTGAAGCGAAGAAAAAAGACGAGCGGGAGTATAGCAACGACTCACAGGTGACCCGTGTGACACCTCGTGCATGGATCGCTCTGAGTGATGATGACCACTCGGTGCTGCCTGCCAACGGGGTGAATTACTACACAGAGCTTTACCGACACGATGTACCTGCCTCCCTGCATGTCTATCCATCGGGCGGACATGGCTGGGGGTTCCGCAGCAGCTTCAAATATCATATCGAGATGTTGTTGGAACTGAAAGCCTGGCTGAAGAGTTTCTAAAAGGGTTCGATCTCAGGCACGCAGTTCTTGATGTGGATGGGCAGGGTGTCAAAGCAGACATCCTGTGCAGTGACGGTAACCCTCACCATACAGGCACGACTGTTGACGGGGCGTTTTTGGTCGAAGATGAAGTTCCCGATACTGTAATAGATCGGTTTGCCATGATAATCCTCGACAGTCTGCAAGGTATGTGTATGATGACAGATCAGCGCGTCGGCACCCGCATCGATATACTCGTGTGCCTGCTGCCGCTGCATAGGAGTGGGAATCACCGTGTGCTCAATGCCCCAATGCAGGGTAAGGATGATCAAAGCGTGGGGCTCTGCTGCCCGCAAACGGCGCAAACGGGTAAGGAGCGACTCGTGGCTTTCCTGACTGACACAAGGTTTATCCGGCAGGAAAGCATAGTTCTCTAACGGCATGCGGAGAGAGGAGAGCAGATAGATCTTCCGCGGTGACGAGGTAAGAAGCACCGGCGCCATCGCCTCCTGCATGTTCCTGCCCGCTCCTATAGGGATCATCCCTTCCTGTTCAATATTCTTTTTCGTATCCATGAGTCCTCCACGTCCCTGATCGATGCTGTGGTTGTTAGCAAGGTTCAGGTGTGTAATGCCATGTTTCTTCAGCGTACTGAGCCATTCGGGTTCAGCACGGAAAATGAACTGTTTGAAGTTGGGGCGTACAATCTTCGTCGCGGGGCACTCTAAGTTTGCCACCACGAAGTCACTGCTTTGAAAAACAGAATCCACGGAAGGAGAGAACAACCGATCGGCATCGCGGTGATGGATGAACTCCCTGACACCGCGATCGAGAAGGAGATCACCCGTAAAGGTGATGGTCAGCGTGTCGCTGACCATCATCAAGGATAGTAACAGGGAAGTCAGCATCCCGAGCTATAGAATATATGCTCGTTGTCGAGAACCTTCCCGTTGAGGGGCACGATAATCTCTTTCATCCAGTCGGGGATGCCCTTATCAGGATTCGTCTCCAGTTCTTGCTGCCACTCCTCATCGGTTTTACGGGGTGCAGCGATATCTTCCTGGAACTCACGATAGGAGAAGACAGCACCACGGGTGAGGTACAGATAGCCTTCGATCTCAACCACCACGTAGATCTCGTGGGTGGGTCCTACCGCCTCATAGAGTACAGATTTGTTCGGGTTATTACCAGCATTGGCAGTATAGACATCGGCGACGACGGAGATCGACTTATCGGCACCTTCCACGTCGCTCCATCCAGCCAGCTCCTGATTGGGCTCTTGTAATAAATATAAGGTGGAGTACTCGAACGAGGAGCCGATGACCTCTATCTGGCTGTATTCCTCATCAGAGAGTCGTTTCCCTGCCAGCTCCTTCTTACTGCAGTTCAACAGAAACTCTGCCTTATCACGAAGATCATCGGTGGCATTCGCGGCTTTCTCCGTCACGAGATTGAAACGGCGCAGCACATCCATGGTAGCATCAATCAGCTCGATGGCCTTCGTCCAGTAGGCCACATTCGGCTCCACATATCCCCTGACGACAGGATCTGGGGGACCGCCGCCGCCACACTCTGCTCCCATGGGTTGTTTTCCATACAAGATGGCATCATGTTTCAGTTCTGCCCATGAGGCCAAAGCACTGTTGAGATTCTTTTTCTCCCACTGGGGCGTAAGCATGAACTTCGGATAGCTGGCATTTGAGGCATTGATATCCTTGGTGGCAGCAATCCACTGATTAGCCACACAGGCCTTCCAGTCAATCTCCGTCATACGCTGCTTCATCTTCTGCAGGTTCTCTGTGTAGCCATCCCATCGTCCTTGCTCGTTCAGTTCACCCAGAAGGATCCGTTCTGCCGGATAGATGCCGAGTGCAGCTAACACGTCAAGACCTTTAGGCACATCGCGTTTGGTCTGACTACTGTCATAGTCAACCATCTCTAACAACACCTCATTATCGGGCATGTAGCGTTGCGGCATCAAACAGATCTTATACTCGCTCGACAACTGGAACTTCGGCTTAATACGGGTCTGCTTTGCTCCCAAAGCTTCGATGGAACCGCGTATTTTAGCCATCTTCTTTTTGTCTTTGAAGAGTTCGTTGAGCTTCATGCCACTCTTCTGAATCTCCTCATACACCTGCATGATACTCACATCGTCGGGCGTTCCCATCAGGTAGGTGATAGGATCGGTCAGTTCACGATATGAGGTGCTAAGCTTCTCGTTTGAGCCAATCACCTGTGCCATCAGAAGAGCAGCCTGCAACTTATCCTCCATATCGGTGCCGAAAGGTGCATTCTGCAACCACATCATGGCACGGAAGTAGCGTTTCAGTGTCTCGTTACGGGTATAATGGCCACGAGGACGGTAGGTATTATAGATGAACATCGGCATGTTCCTTTCCGGTACATAGCCGAGGAACGTCGAACTGGTAGTCTCTGCAGCCTTCACATGACTGATCTCCTCCTTCACCAAAGCCGTGTAGGTTTCAGAAACAGGTAATGGCTTTTCTTCCGTGAGCAATGCGTGGGCAATGGCGAAATAGGCCGTGTTATACTGTGCAGCAGCCTTCACCTTCGGATCGGTGGCAAACGAAGCCTGTGTGCTCATGGCATCATAGAGCTGTTTGACAAACGTTATGAGCTGTGGGTAGAATTTCTGTTGTTCTGTCTCCTTCAGCAAACAGTCAAAATAGATATGAAACACTTGCAGGAAAAGATCGGTGGTCACGAAGTTGGGGAACTCGTGATAGTCATTGCGCTCATAGACATGGAATAGCTGCAGCTCGTTACCGGGAACGATGGCGAAGGCGTTCTTTGCCAGTGCCTGCATCAGACGGTCATCAGCCGACTCTAACTGGAAAGGGTTGATCAAGTTATTGATGTTCACCAGCTGTCCGCCTGTGGTGGGATAATTCTCCTTTTTCAGGGCATCCTCCCGTTCTTTCAGCTTCTGCATGAACGCTTTCTCTGCCTCTGTGTAAGTGATCGGCTTTGCTTTCCCCTCTTCCTCCTTCCAGAAACGGTCGTTCATCATCTGGTCGTACCAGGAAGTAGCACCAAAAATGGAACGGAGGTCGCCACTCAAAAAGCAGTAACCTTGTCGGGCAGCAAAAGCATTGCGCAATACCCGCACCTCACTGAGTGAGAGCTGCGACACGTCAATGTCCATCGGTACCTGTTTGTTAAGTCTCTCTACATTGATCTTACCTTTTCCGGGCAACATCACCTTTTTTTGCTGAGCACCCGCACTGAGCGAAATGGCAAGTGCCAGAAATAAAAACAGTCTTTTCATAGGCAAAAACTATAGTTTCATATTAGTTATCATGGATCACCTTTCGGTCTTCGAAGATCTCTATGGCTTCGTCACGGCAGACATTCTTGGCGAGGAAACGTTCAAAGCCCATACCGAAATGTGCCCATCGGTATTCAGCCACCACAAATTTCCCATCAGTAGTACTCTCTAAGCTCCGTATCTTTCCATCGGTGAAACGGAAATCCTGCAGGATACCCCCCAGCCGCGATCCCATCCAAAGAGGACGGATTAGTCCGTGGTAGTTCTTAAAGATCCAGATGCGGTGCCCTTCATCCCTGAAATAACGGGTTTTCCTCACCACACCAACCATGGCATCTACAGAGCCGTCTCCATCGACATCACCCGTACAAAAGCGATAGACAGGCTCAGTGATTGTCCATTGGCTGCTGGTGGAGTCGGTAATGAGGGTGAGGATGGCAAGCGAATCGCTTTTCCTTTGCAAGGAAAACTGTCCTTGTGGACATTCAGGCAACGGTGTCTGGGCATAGCCACACCCTATATGAAACAGGAACGCCAATCCGCAGGAGACTATCCAGCCACACTGTCGCATCATCCCCTCCTTTCTCTCTGTCCATTTCCCTGTTCTACAACAAGCTTTGTATCTCCTGATCCAGATCCTTGATCTGTACATCACGCTTATGGAGAGTATTGGTCTTGTCGATCAAGAAGAACGTGGGGATAGCCTGTACGTTGTAATTTGTCAGCACTGCAGAATTCACTCCCTGCGGGTCACGCACGCTGATCCAAGGAAGGGCAGCCGTCTGCTGTTTCCAGAAATGCTCGTCAGGATCAAGAGATACCTGATAGATCTCAAAGCCTTGGGCGTGGTATTTGTTGTACAGCTCACGGAGCTGCATGATGCGCTGTGCCGATTCCTTCGCAGCAAACACGTGGAAGTCGAGCATCACCACCCTACCCTTCAGGTCACTCAGTCTGCGAACCGCTCCCTTGTTGTCTTGGAGGTCAATATCGATAATCGAGCTCGTGCTTACCTTACTCAAATCAAGTACCTGCTGTTTCTGTCCTTCGAGGATTCGCACGTTCTTCATTCCCTCGATAGCAATATTGTGAAGATTCTGTCCTCGAAGGGCATGGGGGTAATAGGTATCCCAGCTGGTAGCCACGGCGGCAAACGCCTTGATGTCATCCTTATTCTCACGAGGATTGAAAATCAGCATGTTTCCCAACGTCTGGAACAAAGCGAAATACGAAGAAGCTCTCATCGGCTCCTTGTAGATGTAGTTGCGCTTCACCACGTCTTTGTAGGCTTCCACCAGACGTAAGATACTGTCGTTGGCAGTCTGCGCATTCAAGGTATTGTCCTGCTGAATGGCGATGGCCTTGTTTTGCAACTCAATCTGCTTCAGTGCCAGTTGCTGGATCCGCTCACAGTTCTCAGAGCCGCTCACCTTATATTGTGTAGCCATCGTAGGATAGGAAGCTTCCACAGAGATCGTCTCCGTGGAATCCACACTGATATTGATGATCTGATTAGCGATACGGAGCCGATAGAACTCTGGTGCCTCCGAGGCATCACCAGTAAAGTCAAAAGTCCCCGACTCATTAAGTTTTACGGAGTCGAGCGCAACGGCTCCATCAAGACTCATGTTCTCAAAATAGAGAACCGAGTCGTTGGCATGGGTGATGGCTCCTTTGACATGGAATTTCTCTTTCGAGCAAGCCCCGAGGGCAAGTGCAATCACTGCAATGGCGAATACCTTTAATCCTGACTTCTTCATTCTTATCTGATAGTTTTTTGATTCACATAATGCTATTATGGTGGCAAAGGTACATCTTTTTTTGGATATACCACACATTTAAGAATGAAAATGATCTTAATTCATCACATTTACGGATGAAAAATGATCTTAATTCTTCGTTTTCGGACTTTCTTCCATGAACAGGAACGATGGCTGGTAGCCACCACAATCAACCACCACTTTCTCGAAGACGATACCTGGATCCTTGGGATGTAAGGTCAGTGTATGCCATCCGCCATTCGATGTGCCAAGCGGCAACTGTACCATACTGGGCACCACGCGCAGGGCCACCGTGGGATAATACTTGCTGTAAATATTCTCCGGTTTCTCGTTCAGTTCACTGTTAAAGTTCACTGTCTGTGCTTCACCTCCGTCGATAGATACCGTATATTCCAGTCCGCCCTTGTTCAGGTAGTCAAGGGTTGACTTCACCACCACATAGACCTTCACTTCCCTCAGCTGGTTGTTTTTCTCAGAAAGCATAAAGCGATAGGATAGCGAAGCATTGTCGGTGCCTGTAGTGTACGGCATGAGAGACATAGCACTGAGTGTTCGGCCCATGTATGGGATCACCGTCCATTGTGCCTGTCCTGCTCCCTGTTGCTCCCAGAAATGTTCCGCTTCCATAGCCACATAGCCGTTCTTCTCGAAGAAGCTGAAATGACCGGGGCCGTCAATGTTCTCCAAACGGAACACCTTGGGCATCACATCGTGGGGGAAGTCGTCGTTCCAGCTCACATAGCCGATATGCTTCTGCGTCATCATCCCGTTCCATTTGCCATTTGCTATGTCATGGTTATACTGGGCGCAGAGCAAAGAGTCACGTCTGAAAGCTGCCTCTACCTTATCTGCCCAGAGGTTCGCATCGGGATTCTGTTCCCTGAACAACTTGTGGTTCATGGCCTGGGCATAATACATCTGATAGATATTACTCATGGCCTGCACGGGGAAGAGAATGAGCTGTCGGTAGCTGTCACGCTGATCCTCTTTCAAAGTAAGGAACTGTCTGAGAGCCGCATTCTCCAGTTCCATGTACTCGTTCACCGCACGCTGCCAGTCGCCCGTCTCCACATTATAGGTAAAGGCATTGAGCATCTCTGCGGTGACACGACCGTTGTACTTACAGCACAGGTTCAAGATGCGCGATGCCTCCTCAGCCTGGTCTGTACCCCAAAGCTGCCTACAGAAAGCAGTAGTATGCGAAGCGGTCACATCAGCAGTCACGGCATCTGGGTTCCATGCCATGTCCATGAACAGCGTGATGGGATATTCCATGGGCTTGATGTCACCGACGTTGAGGATCCACAGTCGGTCGATGCCGTTCTGATAAGCTAACTGCAGCTGCTCCCACATATTCTGTGAAGGTGTCACGTTCAGCCACTTCGAGTTTCTCGGTGCACCCACATAATCAACATGGTAGTACAATCCCCAGCCACCCGGATGCTTACGCTCCTGGGCATTGGGCACGCGGCGCACATTTCCCCAGTTATCATCACAGAGCAGAATCAGCACGTCGTCGGGAACGGTCATCCCCTTGTCATAATAATCTAACACCTCTTTATACAAAGCCCACACCTGTGGTGTCTCTTTGGCAGGACGCTTTGTCACCTCTTGGATGATACGGCGCTGGTTATCCACGATCGTTTGAAGGAGTTTGGTATCTGCCTCAGCACTCATCGCCTCATCGCCATCACCACGCATACCGATGGTAATCAGGTCGTCGGTGCCTTGAGCCCTTTCTATTCCCTCGCGGAAGAAACGGTCAAGGACATCTTTATTGGTTTGATAGTTCCAAGCACCATATTCTTTCCGATGACGCACCCATTCCTGGTGGTTACGCCCCATCGGCTCATGGTGGGAGGTACCAATCATCACACCCATTTCATCGGCGGTCTTGCCATTCTCCGGATCATCAGCATAGAAGGCCCAGCCCCACATCGCCGGCCACAGGAAATTACCTTTCAGACGGAGAATAAGTTCAAACACCTTTGCATAGAAATCATGACCGCCGTATTCTGTACCAAAGGTGTTCTTCACCCAAGAAGTAAGGCAAGGAGCCTCGTCGTTGATGAAGAGACCACGGTATCTCACTGCTGGCTCACCGTCGGTGAAATCGCCGTTTTTGACAAAAATACGATCATGATGAACGACGGGGACATCAGCCCAATAGTACCATGGAGAAACACCGATCTGCCGCGACAGCTCATATACACCAAAGATGGTGCCACGACGGTCGCTACCTGCTATCACCACCTTTCCGTTTTGGATGCTGATGAGATACATCTCCTTCTTCCCTTTCAGCAGCTTCGCGTTGATTCTCTTGGCTTTCGCAAACTGATCCACGGCAGCGGAATGTCCCAAGGTACCGATCACGATGTCGGCATCGGCTGCCGCATCGACGATAGAGATCTCTCCGCCGCACACCTTCTGGAGGTCCGACTGGAGGTTACGGACAGCAATGGCGACACCTTTCTGGTCGTTGCCGTCCATATAGATTTTCACTGAGTTGTTCTTGTTTAACAGCAGGTCGCCGTTATCGAAATTCACAAATTGTTCTGCTGCCAGCACGGAATGAGTAATGAGTAATGCGATGGTCATACAGATGGAACGTGTCCATGATTTACAGGTTTTCATGTTTATCGTGTTTAATGATTTTTGCAAAGATAGGGATTTTTTCTGAATTCTTCAAATCTTACAGCACTCAAATTGAACGATGAAACAAAAGAATGAGTATTTTGCAACGCAGCATGATAAAAACAATCATTTTTGTTGTTCTTTATCATCTTTTTGTTACCTTTGCAGCCAAATATTCATTTATACGAAAGCAGATAGAAATATTAATAGTGACTTGAATATGAAACGAATTATTATCAAATTCACAATGGCGTGCATGGCGATGATGTACATGACCACCCCGTCGGCCTTGGCACAAAGTATGGAAACAGATTCTGTAGAAACAGACTCTGTGGTGAGGGTGATCGGTTGGTTCAACAAAACCGATACCTTGGAGTATAGCATCACCTTAGTGGAAGCATACATTGAGAACGGTGACACCACGGTGACCGAGGCCAACTCGTCGGAATTCCGTATCACCGTGGCCGACTCCACCAAAAACGGTTACGTGATGAGGTATGTGCCTACAGGAACATGGCGCAACGATTCCACTTCCGCACAAGGACAGTTCCTCCTGATAGCATCCCGCTCAGCTATCGGCAGCGAAGTACTGTTCTCCACCGATGAGTACGGAGTCTTCAAGGAGATTACCAACTGGAAAGAGGTGTATAAGCGCGCCACCACCTTCCAGAAAGACTATATCGACAAGATCTATTACGAGCACCCCGAACTGTATGCCCGACAACCCAAGCAGGAATTCGTGAAGAAGGTCAGGGAGACGACCGATGAGATGATCGGCACAAAGGAGAAGATGACCGAGCAATTCCTTGCCTTAAAACTCCTCTTCGCCTTCCATGGCAAGGAACTGAAGATCGGTGAGACGGCGTTTGACCAGAACGGACTTCACTACTATTACGACATCACGCAGGGCAAACTGGAGGAGGATGATGAAAGTACCGATGACGAATACCAGATCTATAGTGAGCTGGAAGCTGTGGAGGAAGAGGAATCTCATCCCCACTATTATTACACCTATAATTACTTCCCCGACGGGTGGCCGCGAGAGGTCATGAGCACCATCGTCGATCCTTTGGAAGGTAAGACACGTCTCACCCAAATAAGAATTGAATGGATCAGTAAGGCTTGGTGAGATCTAATTACTTTGGTTTTCATCATCAAGAAACCACAGTTGCCGGAACAAAACAAATTGTTTTGTCATCAAAAAAGCGTCAACTAAGTAAGTAAAAACCGTCTTTTTAGAGAACAAAACAATTTGTTTTGTACTGAGAGCATAGGGAGTTGGATGACTAAGAAGGCCATATTCCTAATAAGAGAAGACTATTAATTTCATAATAAAAGATAAATAATAAGGTGTAATGAGCAGGATTCAGTATATTTTCCGTATCTTTGCACCGTTTTTGCGCAAAGATGTTTTTTGCGCATATCGATGTAAGTTAAAACAATAAGAATTTTAGATGAACGTAATTACGAAAACCCTTCAACTGGCTGATGGAAGAACCATCACCATTGAAACCGGGAAAGTGGCAAAACAGACCGACGGGAGCGTTGTTCTGCGTATGAACAACACTGTGTTGCTCGCCACTGTTTGTGCCGCAAAGGATGCAGTTCCCGGAACAGATTTCATGCCTTTGCAGGTTGACTACAGAGAACAGTACTCCGCTGCCGGACGATTCCCCGGCGGATTCACGAAGCGCGAAGGCAAGGCCAGCGACAACGAGATCCTTACCTCCCGACTGGTTGACCGTGTGCTTCGCCCCCTCTTCCCCTCAAACTATCACGCTGAGGTATTTGTAAACGTGATGCTGCTCTCTGCCGATGGAGTAGATCAACCCGATGCACTGGCTGGCTTTGCTGCTTCAGCCGCTCTGGCTTGTTCAGATATTCCCTTCGAGTGCCCCATCTCTGAGGTACGTGTAGCACGTATCAACGGTGAGTATGTAATCAATCCTACCTTCGAGCAGATGAAGGAGGCCGACATGGATATCATGGTAGGTGCCTCTGCCGAGAACATCATGATGGTGGAAGGTGAGATGAAAGAGGTGAGCGAGCAGGACATGATCGGTGCCCTGAAAGCTGCCATGGCCGCCATCAAGCCGATGTGCGAGCTGCAGTCAGAGCTCAGCAAGGAACTGGGAACGGATGTGAAACGCGAATACAACCATGAAGTGAACGATGAGGTTCTGCGTGAGCGTATGAACAAAGAACTCTACCAGCCTGCCTACGACATCACCAAGCAGGCTTTGGAGAAGCAGGCACGTGCTGAAGCTTTCGAGAAGCTGTTGGCCGATTTCAAGGAGAAGTTCTTCGAGGAGCGTGCCAAAGCTGCCGAGAATGCAGATAACGCCGAGGCTTCAGAGATCTCTGATGAGGAATATGAGGCCATGATGGATCGCTACTATCAGGATGTAGAACGCGATGCCATGCGCCGTTGCATCCTGGATGAAGGTATCCGTCTCGATGGTCGTAAATGCGATGAGATCCGCCCCATCTGGTGCGAGGTGTCTCCTCTGCCCATGCCTCACGGAAGTGCTATCTTCACCCGTGGTGAGACCCAGAGCCTCTCTACCTGTACGTTAGGCACCAAGCTCGATGAGAAACTGGTGGACGACGTGCTGGAGCACAGCTACATGCGTTTCCTCCTTCACTATAACTTCCCCCCGTTCTGTACGGGTGAGGCCAAGGCACAGCGTGGCGTAGGCCGCCGCGAGATTGGTCACGGCCACCTGGCATGGCGCGGTCTGAAGGGTCAGATTCCTGAGGATTTCCCTTATACCGTACGTCTGGTTAGCCAGATCCTGGAATCCAACGGCTCTTCTTCCATGGCTACCGTTTGTGCCGGTACACTGGCACTGATGGATGCCGGTGTTCCCATGAAGAAGCCTGTGAGCGGTATCGCCATGGGACTGATCAAGAACCCCGGTGAGGAGAAATATGCTGTGCTGAGTGACATTCTGGGCGATGAGGATCACTTGGGCGATATGGACTTCAAGACCACTGGTACAAAGGACGGTCTGACAGCCACTCAGATGGATATCAAATGCGACGGTCTGTCGTTCGAGATCTTAGAGAAAGCCCTTATGCAGGCCAAGGCCGGTCGTGAGTATATCTTAGGAAAGCTCACTGAGACCATCGCTGAACCGCGTGCAGAGCTGAAGCCACACGTACCGCGCATCGTGGCCTTCGAGATCCCGAAGGAGTTCATCGGTGCAGTGATTGGCCCGGGCGGAAAGATCATCCAGCAGATGCAGGAAGAGACTGGTGCTACCATCGTTATCGATGAGGTGGATGGCGTAGGTAAGATTCAGGTAAGTGCTCCCAACAAGGATGCCATCGATGCTGCTATCCGTAAGATAAAGGCTATTGTGGCTGTACCCGAGGTTGGCGAAGTATATGAAGGAACAGTACGTTCCATCATGCCTTACGGCTGTTTCGTAGAAATCCTGCCGGGCAAGGATGGCTTGCTGCACATCAGCGAGATCGACTGGAAGCGTTTGGAGACTGTTGAGGAAGCTGGTCTGAAAGAGGGTGACAAGATCACCGTGAAACTTTTAGAGATTGATCCGAAGACCGGTAAGTACAAGCTCAGTCACCGCGTGCTCATTCCCAAACCAGAGGGATATGTAGAGCGTGAGCGCCGTCAGCGCCCCGATCGCAACGAGCGTCGCAACAACCGTAACAATGGCGAACGCCGCAACAACCGCAATAACGGTGAGCGCGGAGGTGAGCATGGCGGAAACCGCGAACAGAAGACGGGCAATTTCAACGACTACCATGATCCCATCGATCATGAGCCGAAAGATTTCAATGACACACTCGATCACATGGATTTCTAATCCGTTGATCTATCAATATCATCGGGGATGCGCTGACAACGCATCCCCTTTTTGTTGCTTTTAACATTCGATGGAGCCTGTGATGCTTTGGTTGAAATATTAAAATAACTAAAAAATCATATATATAATAAGGTATATGGAAAAGTTTTATCTACTTTTGCATCCCAAATTCTAATTGATAATATCATTATGCAGAAAAATCTGGTCATCGTAGAAAGCCCGGCCAAGGCAAAAACCATTGAGAAATTCTTAGGCAAGGATTATAAGGTGATGTCGAGCTACGGGCACATCCGCGACTTGAAGAAGAAAGAAATCAGTATAGACATGGACTCTTTGGAGCCCGATTACGAGATTCCCGAAGAGAAGAAAAAGCTGGTGAGCGAACTGAAAAACAATGCCAAGAAAGCAGAGAACATCTGGTTAGCATCCGATGAAGACCGTGAGGGAGAAGCCATCTCCTGGCATCTCTGTGAGGTGTTGGGCCTTGATGAGGAGAAGACCAACCGTATCGTCTTCCATGAAATTACCAAGAATGCTATCTTAGAGGCTATCCAAAAGCCACGTCATTTGGATATGAATCTGGTGAATGCCCAGCAAGCCCGTCGCGTGCTCGATCGTCTGGTTGGTTTCAAACTCTCACCAGTTCTTTGGCGTAAGGTGAAACCAGCCCTGTCGGCAGGACGTGTACAAAGTGTGGCCGTACGACTGATTGTGGAGCGTGAACGTGAAATCCAGTCGTTCCACAGTGAACCTTACTATCGAGTAAATGCCATCTTCGGATTGACCCATAACGACGGTTCGCAGAGTGAGGTTAAGGCCGAGCTTGACACCCGCTTCAAAACCCATGAGGAGGTACTGGCATTCTTAGAGGCATGCAAAGACAGCGAATTCGTGGTGACCGATATCCAGAAAAAACCCCTGAAGCGCGTTCCTGCTCCTCCCTTCACCACCAGTACACTGCAGCAGGAAGCCGCCCGTAAGCTCGGATTCACTGTAAGCCAGACCATGATGGTAGCACAACACCTCTACGAGAACGGACATATTACCTATATGCGTACCGACTCGGTCAATCTGTCGAGTCTGTGCTTAGGTACCAGCAAGGAAGAGATTATCAAACTGTGGGGCGAGGAATATAGTCATCCCCGTCAGTTCCACACCAACTCAAAAGGAGCACAGGAAGCCCACGAGGCCATCCGCCCCACCTATATGAGTCAGACCGCCATCGAAGGTACAGCCCAGGAACGCCGCCTCTATGAACTGATCTGGAAACGTACCGCCGCCTCGCAGATGGCTGATGCCCAGATTGAGAAAACCAACGTGGAGATTGAGGTTCAACCAGCATCTGCCTCAACTCCCCTCAAGCAGAAATTCGTGGCACAGGGAGAAGTGGTAAAATTCGACGGTTTCCTGAAAGTCTATCGCGAATCTAACGATGATGACGAGAACACGGAAGAGTTCTCTCATGTGCTGCCAGCCATGGCCAACGGCGACAAGTTGCAGCGACGGGAGATTACTGCCACAGAGCGATTCACACAAAGTCCGCTGAGATACACCGAGGCTTCATTGGTGCACAAAATGGAAGAGCTGGGTATCGGTCGCCCGTCAACCTATGCCCCAACCATCTCAACCATTCAGCAACGCGAATACGTACAGAAAGGCGATAAGAAAGGCGAGGAACGCAAATATACCATCGACACCCTTCAAGGCATCAAGATTACTTCGAAGAGCAGGAAGGAGATGGCAGGAAGCGACAAAGGAAAGCTGCTGCCTACCGATATCGGTATCGTGGTAAACGACTTCCTGATGAAGTATTTCCCAGAGATCATGGACTATCATTTCACGGCTAATGTAGAACAGGAGTTCGATGAAATCGCCGAAGGCAAGAAGCAGTGGACAAACATGATCAAAAAGTTCTACAAGGGTTTTGAACCGACCATAGAGAAGACGATGAATGCACGCGAAGAACATAAAGCAGGGGAACGGGAACTGGGTATCGATCCTAAGAGCGGTAAGCCCGTCTTCGTGAAGATAGGTCGATTCGGTCCTGTGGTGCAGATAGGAAGTGCAGAAGACAAGGAGAAGCCACACTTCGCCCAGCTGCCTTCAGAGAAAAGCATGGAAAGCATCACACTCGACGAGGCTCTGGAACTGTTTAAGCTACCACGGACTGTAGGTGACTTCGAGGAAACTCCTGTTGTGATCGGTACAGGACGCTTCGGGCCTTACGTAATGCATCAGAAAAAATACGTGTCACTTCCCAAAGACACCGATCCTATGACAATCACCTTGGAGGAGTCAATACAACTGATCATGGAGAAGCGGAAACAGGAGACCCAACGGCACCTGAAAGCCTTCGAGGAAGAACCGAAACTGGAGGTGCTCAACGGACGATATGGACCGTATCTGGCTTACGATGGGAAAAACTACCGACTGCCCAAGGCCATGCATGAGAAAGCTGCTGAACTGACTCTTGAGGAATGCATGCATGTGATAGAAGGACAGAATGCCAAGAAGAAATGACAAGAATCATCATCATAGGCTACATGGGCGCCGGGAAGACCACTGTGGGCAAGGCTCTCTCGAAGGAATTGAACATTCCATTCTACGACCTTGACTGGTATATAGAAAGCCGACTGCGCAAAACAGTGCCCCAAATCTTCGCCGAGCGAGGGGAGGAAGGATTCCGTAAGGTGGAAAATAACCTGCTGCATGAGGTGGCAGAATTCGAAGACGTCATCATCAGCTGTGGAGGAGGCACCCCCTGTTTCTTCGACAACATGGACTACATGAACCAACAAGGGGAGACGGTCTATCTGAAAGCCAGGCCTGACGTGCTCTATAAGCACCTGAAGATGGGAAAGACCGAACGCCCCCTGCTGAAGAACAAATCTCCCGAGGAAATGCAAGAGTTTATCAGGGAACAGCTGGAAAAACGCGAAGAATACTACCTGAAAGCCAAGCATGTGCTCGATGTCAGCTTGATGGACAATTATGAAAAGATCAAAATCAGCGTGGCTAAGCTGCGCGAACTGTTAAATATCTAACTATCAAACAGGCCCATGAGCCTAACATGTCTAATTATACCCATTTATAGGATATGAAGAAATGGACGATTGACGATGCGAGGGAACTCTACAACATCAACGGATGGGGTACCTCCTATTTCAATGTGAATGACAAAGGCAATGTCTATGTCACGCCCTGCAAAGACACCACGCAGATTGACCTGCGGGAAGTGATGGACGAACTCGCACTGCGCGATGTTCAGGCTCCTGTGCTACTACGGTTCCCTGATATCCTCGACAACCGCATCGAGAAGACATGGAGCTGTTTCCGTAAAGCCACGAAGGAATACGACTATAAAGGTGAGAACTACGTGGTGTATCCTATCAAAGTAAACCAGATGCAGCCTGTCGTGGAGGAGATCATCAGTCACGGCAGGAAATTTAACCTCGGACTGGAAGCTGGCTCCAAACCTGAACTCCATGCCGTCATCGCCATGCAGTGCCAGAGCGACAGCATTATCATCTGCAACGGCTACAAAGACCAGAGCTATATTGAACTGGCCCTGCTGGCCCAGAAGATGGGAAAACAAATCTTCATCGTCGTTGAGAAAATGAACGAACTGGAGATCATCGCCAAAGAGGCGAAGAAAATGAATGTGAGACCTAATATCGGAATACGCATCAAACTGGCTTCCAGCGGCAGCGGGAAATGGGAGGAGAGCGGCGGCGATGCCTCGAAGTTCGGACTCACCAGTGCGGAACTGTTAGAGGCACTGGATCTACTGGAGAAAAAAGACATGCGTGACTGCCTGCGACTGATCCATTTTCATATCGGTTCACAGATCACCAAGATCCGACGCATACAGACAGCCCTGCGAGAGGCTTCACAATTCTATATCCAACTGCATAAGATGGGATATAATGTTGACTTCGTCGACTGCGGCGGCGGATTGGGTGTTGACTACGACGGTACTCGGTCACCCAGCAGCGAGAGTTCGGTGAACTACTCTATTCAAGAGTATGTGAACGACTGTATCTATACCTTCGTTGATGCAGCCAACAAAAACAACCTGCCGCACCCCAATATCATCACTGAGAGCGGACGCTCCTTGGCTGCCCATCACTCGGTATTGGTGATCGATGTACTGGAGACTGCTTCCCTACCTGAGATGCCAGAGGAATTCGAACCTGACGAGAATAGCCATCAACTTGTAAAAGACCTGTATGAGATCTGGGATAACCTCTCACCACGTAACGTATTAGAAGACTGGCATGATGCCGAGCAGATCCGAGAAGAAGTGCTCGACTTGTTCTCTCACGGCATCGTGGATCTGAAAACCCGTGCTGAGATCGAGGCTATGTATTGGAGTGTATGCCACGAGATTCATGCTCTGGCTAAGAACCTGAAACATATCCCCGAAGAACTGATGAACATCGACAAGCTGCTGGCCGACAAATATTTCTGTAATTTCTCTCTCTTCCAGTCGTTGTCAGACTCCTGGGCTATCGACCAGTTATTCCCGATCATGCCGATACAACGATTGGATGAGCGGCCTACACGCAATGCAACACTTCAGGATATCACTTGTGACTCCGATGGGAAAATTGCCAATTTCGTAACAAACAGGAACAATTCACATTCCTTACCCGTCCATTCATTGAAAAAGAATGAGCGCTATTATCTGGGCGTATTCCTGGTGGGAGCCTATCAGGAAATCCTCGGTGACATGCATAATCTCTTTGGTGATACCAATGCCGTACACATATCCGTAAAAGACAATGGTGACTATCACATCGACCAGATTATCGATGGCGAGACCGTGGAAGAGGTACTGGAATATGTGCAGTATAATCCGAAAAAACTCGTTCGCCAACTGGAAATATGGGTGACCAAAAGCGTGAAACAAGGAAAGATCACCCTTGAGGAAGGAAAAGAATTCCTGAGCAACTATCGCTCTGGACTCTATGGCTATACTTATTTAGAATAACGTTGCATCGTCATATCGAAAAAATATGAGAGAAAAACTAACAATCATAAAAGTGGGTGGAGCCATTGTGGAAGACGAAGCACAACTGGCACAGCTCCTGAAAGACTTCTCCGCCATTCCAGGGAAAAAAGTATTGGTTCACGGCGGAGGACGAAGAGCAACGCAGGTGGCCACCCAACTGGGTATAGAGAGTAAGATGGTTAACGGCCGACGAATCACAGACAAAGAGATGCTGCAGGTTGTGACAATGGTATATGGCGGTTTGGTAAACAAGAACTTAGTGGCCCAACTCCAAGCCCATGGCGTGAATGCCTTAGGACTGACAGGTGCTGACATCAATGCCATCCAATCACATCAACGCCCTCCCGTCAAGATGAACATCACCGATAAGGAAGGGACAACAACTACCAGAACTGTCGATTTCGGCTTTGTGGGAGACGTGGATAGCGTGGACGGGAAAATGCTGTCAACACTGATCAAAGAGGGTATCACACCTGTGATGGCTCCACTTACCCACGACCAAAAGGGACATATACTGAATACCAATGCTGATACCATTGCTGCAGAGACTGCCAAGGCCTTAGCACCTTTCTTTGATGTCACCCTCATCTTTTCGTTTGAGAAGAAAGGAGTTCTCAGCAATCCCGATGATGAAGATAGTGTAATACCCGTCATTCATCTCACAGACTTTAAACGCTATGTGGCCAACGGCACCATAGCCGGGGGGATGATTCCCAAACTGGAGAATGCCTTTAATGCCATCCAGGCTGGTGTGAAAAAAGTGATCATCACATTAGCCACTGCCATCGATGGAGAACATGGCACTGTGATTCAATAGTTGAATCTGTTAACTTACGTTAATCATATACACCCTTGTAACTTTCAGCAATTACAATCGTCATAAAATTAGAATGTAGATGAAGAATATCAGCTTTCGAAACGATATATTGCCGTTGAAAGACGTGCTTTATCGTCTCGCTTTGCGCATAACCCTCAGGCATGAAGATGCCGAGGATGTTGTGCAAGACACGCTGATAAAGGTTTGGAACAGAAGAGACAATTGGCAGGAGATCAATGACATAGAGGCTTTTGCACTCACAATCTGCCGGAACCTGTCGCTTGACAAAATCAAGAAAGCAAACAATAGCGAAGCATCTCTTGATGATCAAAGTGTCTTTTTAACCGACCGCTCCTCTAACCCTTATGAACGCATGATCCAACAAGATCGGCTGGATTGGGTGAGACGACTTGTGAACAATCTGCCTGAAAAGCAACGAAGCTGCATACAGCTGCGCGACTTTGAAGGAAAGAGTTACAAGGAAATCGCAGAGATTCTTAAAATCAGCGAGGAACAGGTAAAAGTAAACATTTTCCGGGCTCGCCAAAACATTAAACAGAAATTTCAAGAAGCTGAAAAATATGGACTATAAGTACATCGAGCAACTGCTGGAGTTGTACTGGAATGCAGAGACTTCTCTTGAAGAGGAGAATATTCTCCGTACATTCTTCAGTCAGAAAGATGTTCCCGCCTCTCTCTTGCAATACAAGAAACTGTTCACATACGAACAGACTCAAAAGCAGGAAGTGGGTTTAGGCAGTGACTTTGACAGCAAGATGATGGAACTGATTCATGAGCCGACACCTGTCAAGGCTCGTACCATCAGCATTACACAACGTTTGATGCCATTATTCAAGGCAGCAGCCGTGGTAGCTATCATTCTCACCTTAGGCAATGCAGCACAGGTGACTTTCAATCAGGAAGATCCATACGAGGTGAATATGGCCGATGCTCAGAAACCAAGTGAAGGTCCATCTATGGCAGCAGTAAGCGACTCTCTGAAAGTGGATACACTAAAGAAAGCAGAGTTGCCTGTTCCAGCCATTGTTAAGTAAGATATATTTCTATGCTTTCTCTATAAATCATGTTTAGTAAAACACATTAATGAAACTGTGAAGTTTCAATTCTCTCAAATTTTTCATAACATACTAACGTAAGACGAAGGGCGCGGTCATTGATTGATCGCGCCCCTTCATGTATGGTAGGACTCACTTTCGTCTTAGCAGGATACTCAATTGGTACAAGGCGGGCAAGAGTATCAGGAGAGAAAAACCAACAGCCATAAGTTCTGCACGCTGACTACCTCCCAGGATCTGACGCAGCGTGATGTCGGATGCAGGGTAAGCTGCTGTCATTAGATAGGCAAGAGTGTTGTTGGCACAATGCAGGACAACACAGGGAATCAAACTGCGAGAACGCTCATATACCCATCCCAATAACAACCCAATCAGAAATGCATGGGGCATCTGGGCGGGATTCAGATGAGCAATCGCAAAGAGGAGTGCGGAGATTGTTATCGCCGTCCATCTACCCAAGCCACGTTCCGACTGCAACAGCGTATGGAGGATAGCACCGCGGAATACCACCTCTTCTGCCCATGGACTCAGGATCCCTATCACCACATACCCCCATCGTTGCTGCATGATCTCCAACAGGTTCTCTCCGTTGATGTCTGGAAGGAAATCGAGAAACGATTGAAGCCACATTGAGGGTGCTATCGTGCCTATCGCAGCTATTACACACCAGATAATGGCAGACAGAGGACGGGTGTTCCAATAACGGGTGGACACAGGCGCCCAACGAAGCACCAAGAACACAGTGATGCAGATCACACTGAAAAGCCCCTGCGAGATCAACAAGGCAGGTGTATCCATATTCCCTGCTTCCCTGCCAAGAATCAAATTTCCAATGGCTACAAGTCCTATCGCCATGTACTGGATGACGAAGAACATCGATATGTATAAAATAACTTTCTTTATCATGACAAATGATTTTATTTCTGAAAATATACTCTTACGTCACGTTTGTCATTCTCTAATTGCCTCCGCAACTCATCGACACTGACAAAATGATGCTCATCACGAAGACGATGAAGAAATGTCACTGAAAGGGTCTTACCATATAAATCGCCCGAGTAATCCAAAACATGCACCTCCAAGGTCTGCTTGTTTTCACCAAACGTGGGACGAGTGCCGATATTCATCATCCCAGGTCTCTCCGTTTTTCCACCCTCAATGTGCACACGTACAGCATAGACACCAGACAAAGGTATCAGCTTCTCCGTAGATGACAACATGATATTCGCTGTAGGGAAGCCTAACTTTCTTCCTTCTTGAACACCTTCCACCACAGTTCCAGAAAGGGAGTATGCATAGCCCAGCAAACAACGAGCCGTTTCCACATCTCCTTCCAGCAGAGAGGTACGGATCCTTGAGGAACTCACCGACACGATAGCAGGATCCCGTTCCTGTTCCTTCGTGGTGAACTCATCACTTTGGATCACATCAATACCCAACTCCTCCCCATATCTGACATAATCAGCAAAGCCCTCTGTACGATTATGACCGAAACGATGATCATACCCAATATACAAACGTTTCACTCGGAGTTGTTCAGCCAACACTCTCCTCATGAACGTTCGAGCTGAGAAGGCGGCCATTTCGCGTGAGAATGGCAGAACCACACAGTAGTCGATACCTGTTTCCGAAAGATGATTTCGTTTCTCCTCAAAAGGAGTAAGTAGTTGCGGCTGGTAATCAGGACACAGCACCTGACGGGGATGACGGTCGAAGGTGATAACACCAACAGAAAGACCCCTGTTTCGTGCATCGGCTGTCATCCTGTCAATCAAATAACGATGTCCGCAGTGCACACCGTCAAAAAAACCGATCGTAGCCACATCGACGGTTTCCACAGCTCTCCCCTCGTTCAGATAAATGGTTTTCATAGCAACTCATCCAATTGATTCAACCATTCGTCACCATGACCGACATGCAAGGTGCGGATACCCAAAGATTCCGCTGCATGGCAGTTCGCTTTGGAGTCATCTATAAACAAAGTTTCTTCGGACTTAATACCCGCCTCTTGGAGCATCCGCTCGAAAATCTCTTGAGATGGCTTCACCAGATGCATCTCATACGACAAGAACACTTTTTCAAAGCATCCCTCCAACACTTCACTGCACGGTAGCCAATGAACGGGATTGGTGTTACTCAACAGGAAAAGATGATAACGGTGTTTCAATTGGTGCAGTTTAGTCACACGTTCGGCGGGAATCCCCGTGAGTAGCTGATTCCAAGCCCAACAAATCTGCTCGTTAGATGCCGTGCAGGCAGGAGATTTCCTTCTCACCTCGTTACAGAACACATCCACATCAATATGTCCGGTTTCCAAGTCATGAAACAAATCCTCTTGCCTGCACTCATCCACATAGGTGGAAATGGCCTGTGCACCAATGCTGTTGAATGCCTCCACACAACGTTGCTTATCCAGATCCACCAATACGCACCCAAAATCGAACACGATATTTTTGATTCCCATAATGATCTAATTTGAGTGCAAAATTACACAAAAATCCGTTTATTCCACCACAAACGGAAAAGATAATCACAATAATTATGGATTATAATCCATTGTCTGCCAATCAGCCTCGATCGTTGCACGCATCCCTACAGAACGTCCAAAGATCTCGCCCTGATAGCGCGTGATGGTATTTCTTTTCATCGGCACATCTTTCAGTTCCTTACCACCGACCTCTGTTTCCTCACCGTCGTAAGCCTTGAAGGTCACATTCAGCGTTACCTCCTCTTCCTGTGGGAAGACAAAGAAAGAAAAGGTCTGTGGTTGCCCCGTCATCGCATCCGTTATTTCATATTCCTTCGTGATGGATGCCTTGGTTTTACCATAACCGGAAAATAAGTCCAGCGTTCCCGTAGCCTGACTATATTTTAGTGTCACTTTCCTGACATTCGAGGGAAGAGGATCTAAACACGTCAGTTCCATCTTGGCTACCACTCGCTTCAAGGCTACGTCCAGATCAGCAGATGATTCCGTGAATATCACGTCTCCGTAATACCAAAAGGTATCTGTGACATCACTCGCCCGATCGAATGTTACGCCACCGTCGGTCTTCACCGTGCAGTTTTTCTCACCCTGATGGCCGATGACCAGTAAGTGATACTCACCATAAGGTACGTTCATGGACACACTGCCGAAACTGGCCTCTGAAGAATCCTGATGGAGCGAGACCATTTTCTCACCCGCCTGATCGTAAAGCACAAAAGTCATTTTCGAACAATAGTCATCCAACTTCCCGGCAGACCTTGACTCAAAACCTGCCTGTTCCAAACGCTCCACACGAATTCTGAGGACGGGTGTACCGTCGTCACCATGTTCGTCACTCTCAGGCAAAATAGCCTTCTCACAACTCACACATGCAGCCAAAGCGGCCATGCACAAAAAATACTGATACTTTTTCATTGTAATGAACATTTAATTGTTAGCACCGTTTTTCATAGATACGGTGTTTTCATAATAGATTGATGCAAAAGTACAAAGAAAAACGCAAGGTGCCATTCTTATGATTACTAAAAATCATTAATTGTAGCGTTTTGACTGAAAAAGAAACCGAAAACGCGGAGCATAAACAAGAAATGATTTCTTCTTTCCATGCTTTTTTCCTAAAAATTTGGTGATTTCACATTTTTAGCGTACCTTTGCAGTCACAATATCGGACTTGTAGCTCAGTTGGTTAGAGCAACAGACTCATAATCTGGAGGTCCCAGGTTCAAGCCCTGGCTGGTCCACACTGGAGATCAAGGAGTTACATCAAAAGTGTAGCTCCTTCTCTTTTATTTATTACCATATGCTGTAGGAATGTCCTCTGCGGCCATCATGGGTTCTTCATCTAGTATCTCATACCGTTTGATACTATGGTCCTGCAAGAAAATTCTGTTGAGCGTATAAGCCAGCGACTCTAATGTCTTTTCTCGGACCTTCGGCTTCAGTTCACATTCCCAGATGGTGATGCAGTGCCAGCCCATCGCAGCCAGTTCATGCTGTACGTTCAGGTCGCGCTCCTGATTCCTCCGAATCTTGGCTACCCAAAATTCACGATTCGTCTTCGGAATCTTACAACACTCAGAATTGTCAATTTCTTTATTCCCCTCGCCCCTTGGAGAGGGGTTGGGGGGGAGGCTCACATGGTGGCCATGCCAGAAGCATCCGTTCACGAAGATACATGTACGATATTTCCGCATCACGATGTCAGGTTTCCCAGGCAGTCGCGGATGATTCAGCCGATAGCGGAAGCCATGTCCCCACAGATATCGTCGTACAATCATCTCCGGCTTTGTGTCTTTGCCGTGGATGGCTGCCATATTTGCTGAACGTTGCTTAGGGGTATGACTATCCATGTCCGTTTATTTCTTCAGTTTCCTTACTATTTCCCAGTCTGCTGGCAACCATCCGACGCTCTCCAATTCGTCACGGTTGAGCCATTTCGCCGCCTCATGCTCCTTCAACGCAAGATGTCCGCTCTCCACATGGCAGAGGTAGCAATGCATGGTTAAGTGAAACTGTGGGTAATCCCATTCCACTGTCTCCACCAGCCGCTCCACCACGATCCGCGTCTCTAACTCTTCCCATATCTCGCGCTTCAATGCCTCTTCAGGAGTCTCCCCAGCCTCCATCTTTCCGCCAGGAAACTCCCACCAGTCCTTATAGTCGCCATATCCTCGCTGTGTGGCGAAGATTCGGCCCTGATCATCATGTATGATTGCCGCAACAACTTCTATCTGTTTCATTCCAACGCTCCAATCAATTCCTCCATCGAGCAGCATACACCGCTGAAGAGTTTGTACATCAGTTCCGGTTCCTGTTTTAGGGAATATACACTATCACTGTTCTCCCCTTCCCTGCAAACCATCCGGCCTCCGTATGGGCACTCCTCCCACAAGGCAGCACCAGCACGCAAGTATCGCAAGCCTCCATAGCCTCGATATCGTTGGCAAACTGCCTCACCGCTTTCGGATGTCCCAGTTGCTCACGGTATTCCTGCGGGCTCCATTCCATGAAGTCCTCGCTCACACTGCTCCATTTAAACCCCGGATCTCCCGACGGCGGATTCCGGAAGTCGTACACCTCGTGTCCCGCCTCCCGCAGTTTCTCCACCACCTCCGGATAGAACTCGTTCCGCCAACTGCTGGCCACATATATCTTCCTTCTCATTCTTAGTTCTTTATTCTTTCTTTAAAACATGTCCTGTCCCATTAACCGCGGATTCCATCCGCGCCCACCATCATCCGCCCCATTTCATTCAGAGCCATAAACCGATACCGCTGAGAATCAAACGGCAAGCCTGTATAGCTGAAATGCTTTGCCTCGGCTTTCTTTCGCAAAGCTTCCTCCGCTGCCGCCCTTACCTGAGGATGAGCGAAAGCCTTTTCATCCGGCTCCAACAATAGCAACTGCCCCTTCGAACAGGCTTCGAAATACACTCCCCCAGGTTTGTAGAATCGCTCTTGAGGAGATCCCACAGCAGGAAAGCCTTCGTTCATCAGCACTACCAACGGGAACCCCTGTTCGCGAATCTTTCTGGCAATCTCCCGCTCACCCTTGCTGATGCTTGCCGTATAGGTTACCGCCCCATTATGTGCAGAAGCCAATACCGACTGCAACCGTTCCACGATCTGATGCTCGTCAGTGTTACGCGACATCTCCACCAATTGCCTGTCAGGCCAGTTTAGCAGGAAATGATTACCCATCGACGTAAACGGCAGTCCGCAAATCTCCGTCTGCCGGTGCATACGAAACAGATCAGGATTCTGCCGTCGCTGCCATGCACGTTCAGCATTCGCCTTCACATATTCAATCATCGCATGAAGCTGTCCTTTATGAGTCAGCACCCGGTAAAAAGGCGGTCCGTCATAAAGGTTCTCCGTAAACCCAAGCCTACGAGCCTCCGCCTTGCAACCTTGCATGTAACCACGCAGCACCTCCTTGATGCTACGAGTCATCGACCGCTGCACATGAAGCACCATGTGGTGATGATCAGGCATCACCTTATCAGCAAGAATCCTGACCTCAGGACAAAACTCAAGCATACGGCGTTCCTGATTGACGAGCACCCAGCCAATAGGCGTCTTTTCCACCACCGCCTCACCACCTTTACAGGCCAGCGAGCCAAACAGCGGCCTACGTCCATTTGCCACCATCGTGACATGAACGATACAAGGTTTGCGCCAAGTCCCAGGCTGCAGCCAAGTGAAGGTTTCCCTCATAGGAGTGTTCTCGTTTGTCATAAGCAAATACAATTTGCTTTCAAGCAACGGGACAACAGTATCCCATTACCTTAGCGTCTGCAAAGATAATCATAATTACCTACATAGCAATGCGAAACCCGATTAAAAACATGTCCCGCCCATTTCCCGATCTGTCTGTATCAGTCCAGATCTATCCTTATCTTTCCCCTTTCATTAACCTCGGATTCCATCCGTCCCCTATTGCCACTCCCCATTATTCCCCAGTATAGCAATTCAGCGCCAAGCATGAGGGCGGTAATGCCGAAACTTATTTAAGTCTTTACACCTTTGTTTATCAACCCTTAAACACTGTACAACGATGATACTCCAAATACCTTGCACGACTATCATTCATAGGAAGGAACTGGAATAACTGGTTTTCTTTTATACCTATGCGGTCTTTGACTTGGCGGGAGAGCCAATTGGAAATACTCACTCGCTTATCATCACTGAATGTAATATATCCACGGTCAAAAAGCTTATCATAAAGTGGTGAGAGAATGAAACCATTATTAGGATCAATTCGTTCAGTTAAACTGGATACTGCCCACGGTTTTATATGGCTAGCAATAAGTAAAGACTCTTCGTTAATCATCGTTATGGGGCAAAAAGGACATTCCTCCAACAACTTTCTCCTGTATTCATCCTGACCTTCACGACCATATCGAATTGTCGATTTTCGTTCCACTTCTTCACACACGCCATAAAACGTATCTTCTTCAACACTTTTAATAGCACCATAGTTCTCAATGAATGCTTTTCGTTTCTCTATTTCTTCGAAATCTGCAAAAAGTTTCAAATAGAAAATGGGATGGCCATTATAGTTAAGCCGCATAGCAGAAATATACGACACTAACGGCAATGAAATTTCACGAATAAGTTTATATACTCTATCCGATGAATTAACATAGCCTCGAGGCCCTGCTATCTGCGACTGCTCACTGATAGTAAAATCTACTATACCATCGGGTAACGAGTTTATTTTTTTCATTCGTTCTGCCCACAGTAAGCGCATTTCTTCTTTGCCCCTATATTCCTGCGATGGTGTAAGATATTCCGCCTTTATAGCATTCATATATGCCTGTAAGTCCTGACGAAGGATAAAACAAGTCACCGTAAATCCTATTTCTCCGAAAAAAGAATCCATCTTATCTCGCGAGCCAACATAGAGTTTTGCTTCACCATTGCCTCCACCAATCTTATTCTTGGGCGTTACCCAACTGTCTGCCACTGTTATCGGGGTGTCAAAAGTGCTGTCAAATGTGAACTTTTCGCCTGCAATTATCATAGATCTATCCCATACTTTGTGATATCCATCTGTTTCAAAATAGCTATCAGTACGTCAACAACAATGCTGTTGCCTGCTTGCTGATACATTGATGTGTCAGAAACGACAATTTTGAAAGAATCCTTGAATCCCATCAAGCGCAAACACTCACGAGGAGTTAGTTTTCTTATTCTGCCTTTATGGGTGACATAATTATCTACTCCTGCCCTGTGCATTTTATGCATTGACTGCAACAGAGGCCGTGCGACAAGCAGATCGGTTTCTGTCGAAGTTTTGAAGTTTTTTGTTCCACCTGCCAAGACGTAACGTGCAACCTTGTCAGATAAATAATACTTCTCCTCTACATCACGAACGTCAAAAATGAATTCATCAAAAGCCTCATCTGTAGGCGTAAGTTCTGAGTCTGGGTGATAAACGAAATCTCCATGCCAATTAAATTGCTGATTTCTTTTTTGGCACAACTGTATTTCTCCGTTTATCTGTGTGTAACTTTTATCCCTGTTTTTATGGCTTGTGACAAACTTGATGCCCTTTTCCTTCAAGAAATACTTTGTATCAATATAATCCTCCAAGAAGTCATACATGCGGTATTCAAGTTCAATTGGAGCAGGAAACTCAAACTTCGTTTTTTTCTTGAATCCCAGACAATAGACTCTCTCACGATGCTGTGGAATTCCATAATCGCAACTGTTTAAGACACGGAATTTAACATCGTATCCCAGTTCGTTAAAAATGTCATACATCACATGCCAAGTACGTCCTTTATCATGATTGAGCAAGCCCCTGACGTTTTCGAACAGAAAGACCTTTGGTTGAGTCTCTTTCACTACTCGGGCAAATTCATAGAAAAGTGTTCCTCGCGCATCCTCGAATCCCAATCTATGGCCAACCATAGAGAATGCCTGACAGGGGGCGCCACCAATAACAAAATCAACTTTTCCCTTATATCTGCGAGCATCAAAATCTCGGATATCAGTAAACCAGTCTTTTTCCTGTATCTCATAGTTGGCGAAATAACTTTGTTTACATTTGGACTCGATGTCTCCAGCAAACATTATCAGATGTTTTAGACCTAACCGTTGAAAAGCATGCTCTATTGCTCCAATACCACTAAACACAGTTCCTATGCGAACAGTCTTATCAGGCTTTGAGAATTGCAGTTCCTTCCAAGGTGTGCCTTTTGATAATGGAGTTTGTGGAATCTGTTTTTTGTATTCCAATGCAAGCGCACGATCTTTAATTATACGCTTTACTTTATCTATCTTCTCTGAACTTTCGGTGATATCCTTCTCTACTGTTGCCATAAAAAGCCCTCTCTTCGTTTCGAAAAGGGGGCGTGGAAGAGATTGGGAGAAGCAAGGCTTAGGACGGCCCACATCAGACAACAATCGTTCAGTCCACGCCCTTATGAGCGCAAACATCCATTGCCTTGTCTGACTGATGTTTATCAGTGTCCTAATTCTGCTTCCTCAGCCTAATCAAGGATGCTAAAAACTCTTTATTTCCTTATTCGTTATTTATTTGTTTGCTATCTCTTTGTTTAGAGTTGTCCGCAAACACCCTGTGCGAACGTGTTCAACAATTATGGATATCTACAAATAAAAAAGCGCAGGTGCTTACATTCGCCCGTTTGCTATTCGAGGTCTTAGGAAACCTATGGTGGTAAACAGACAGAGTAAACACCCACGTTGAGGTATATAAACACCCGTTAAGTGTGCTAGTGAGGACATGGTTAGCCCTCGCAGCACACTACGGAGAGTATATACTACACCCCGTGGAGTTACAGCTGCATTTGCCTTGACCACCATTCAAAAGTTCCTAAGTTTCGAAATAGCCAAAAACAAAGCGTCAGTAACGCCTTCTAATATGTAGTGTTCCGCCCGTTGGCTCCATTCCCCTCAGGGTATCTCATTGCCTGATGGGCGGATAACAATTGCAAAAATACAAATTATTTTGGAAAGTAGTGCAAAAGAGGGTTGAAAAGTAATGTTCTTTAAGAAATGGGGTTGATGGCAGGGGTAGGTAGATTATTTATTCCATGGCCAAGAGATCCAATAACTGTTCCACCTACCTTGCTGGCAAACCGAAGCATTATTCAGATTCCTTCATCGCTTGCTGCAGATGACTTTCCAGGATGTGGAAAGAGGGAGAAACCATTGCGCCATGGTCGTGCCCTCCTATTTCATAGAGGTAGGTATGCTGGTGTCCCACCAGTTTCATCATCCTCGCCAGATACTGGTTCTCGTCATAACGGCCATACAGTTCCTGATCGCGGTCACCACAGATCAGTACCAGTGGCGGACAGTCTTTGCGGACCCAGTAGAGGGGTGCGAACTCATCCACGGTGACCTGCATAGGTGACAGTCCTTGCATCTTCCTCACGTTATAATGCGTCACCGCCTGTCCGCTGAACGGCACATACATCATCACATCGTCGGCATCCACCCCATAGCGTAAGAGCCAAGACTTGTTCAGGCAAAGCATCATTGCCAGGTAACCGCCAGCAGAATGGCCCGTCACCACGATCTTCCGTGTGTCGCCACCATAGTCGGCGATATGTTTGAACACCCACGCCACGGCCTCGGCAGCATCATCGAGTGTTTCCCTTACATGCACCTTCGGCAGCAGTCGGTAGTTGGCACCTACCACCACATACCCCTTTCCTTTCAGCTGCGCAGGAATCTCCTTATTGCCAGCTTCCAGTCCGCCACCATGGAACCACACCATGACGGGACAGTTTTTCTTGCCTTCCGGGTAATACACATCAAGTTTCAATCGCTCCTGAGCGTATTTGTCGGTCTTGGTTGTATAACAGATATCAGTTCTCATCTGATACCCTTGTGCCCATGTGATGACGCTCACCAACAGCACCTTTGCTAACAGCATCCATCTTTTCATATTCAGTCGTTTTAGATATTAGTAATCGGGGTAAGGGGAAAAGGCCAAAGAGGTTACCTGCTGACGGGATAGAGTCGCACAGAGCTGTTCAGTCCTGAAGGCATGGGAGTCCAGCGGTCGTAGGTGGTATGGTGGTAGTCAATATCCACCACGTTAATCTCCTCGAACTTTCTCCATTTCACCCCCTCACGATCAAGTTGGGCGATGCGGTTGGCGGCCAGGTTCGTCACAGCGATACGGATCTCGTTCTTTCCCTTCTTCAAGACGGTTGACGGGAAGGTGAGCACATAAGGTACAGCCCAAGCACAGCCGATCTGCTGACCGTTGATGGTCACCACGGCACTCTCACGCACATCCCCCAGATCAATCTGGAACCAGTCGGAAGCTTTCAAGTCCTTCTTACCAAGAGTAAATGTACAGGAATACGTTCCCGTTCCGATATAGCTACGCGAGAAATCGTCTATCTGCTCCCACGACCTGAGCTGACCTATGGGATAGCTGCGTTCCTCAGAGATGCCCATGGGTTCATTTCTTTCGAGTGTCAGCGACCACCCCTTGTCGAGGGTGACAGGCATACCGACAGGACGGCACGGCTGTAGATCCACCGAGGCACAGGCAGGCTCCGCCTTGGTGAATGTCTGCAGGATTCTCGACTCCCCTGATTGCAGCGCCACTCTGATCTTCCCCTGATCTTTCTCTACCGCATAACGGTTACCCGTCATGGGATCGAACCACATCGCATCCTCGAAATCCACCGTCAGCGTCACGTTTTGATCGATTTCATCGGGCGTTAGATTAGATATAAAATAATGATACCCCTTGTCGTTCTTCCTTCTGATCAACTTCAGTCCCATTTCTTTTTTCATATTCTCAGGCTTTGCGGCCTTGCTCATCTCTTCCCCGTTCAGTCCGTAGATGATAGCCGCCCCTTTCTTTCTCAGCTCTTCAATGTGAGCCTTCACCTCCTTTGGCATGATGCAGTCACCCGGAATCACCAATCCTTTGTAAGGAGTGCCCGCAGCAGTCCGGAGCATCCGGCCGTCAAAGGATGTGGTGAGCAGATACTGGTCGGAGATATAGTCGCAGTCAAAGCCCAGACTATCGATGGTCAGGATGGCCTTGATGAATTCGGGTGCCTTCCGGTCCATCTCATGGATATCGAATTGCATGAGTCGTGTGCCCGTGTTTTTCGTCCACATATCCCTCACGGGAAGATACACTAAGAAGTCGTTATCCGGCTGTCCCCATTGCAGGAAGCTCTGACAGCGTTCGATATATTTCAGGAAATGGGGGGCATCGCGCCAGATGGTGTTTGTGGGTGACATATCGATGGATGCGTAGAATCTCCATCCAGGCCACGTATCGCCTTTCGGTGAATAGCAAGTGCCGTGGAAGAACATGTGGTTCACTCCGGCGCAGAACATCAGGTCCATGTCGGGCTTCATCTGTGAGAGTGAGGTACGGAAATGTTCTGTCAGCCAAGTGAACGTCTCACTGCTGGTGAGGGGTTTCCCCATGATATGTGCTGCCGAAGGAGCATATTTCAGCATGGAGAGGTCGGAGAAGTTCTTCCTCGTCATCCCCGGGTCCGTCCGCAGTCCTTTGATACCGAAGTCGGTGAGTCCGTAGCCTTCGATCTCAGGGATATCCACGGCTGCATAGACATCGATCAGGTTGGCCGGTGAGCCATGTGCCTGGTTGCGCACCTTACATCCGTGGCGATGGCACCATGCCACCCATTGGTTGGTGAAGTTCTCTATCAGGAGGTCGGAGAGCGTCTCCCGGTAGTCGGACATCACCTGCGGATCACCATCGAGGAACTGTCTGAGTCGGTATTCTAACTTATATCCCCTTCGCTTTTCGAACTCTCTGAGCAGCGTAGGAGTCCAATCGGCATGATACACTTCATAGCTGTCGTTGAAGAAGGTGTGCGGATAGGGGGTGTTGGTCCTTGCGAAGGCATCCTCGAAGCGTTGCAGATAATGAGCCACGGCGGTGGAATCGAAATGATCAACCACCCATCCTTCACCTCCGGGTGCTGCCCGCTTCACTTTCTGGCGGGTGCGCCCGGCATACAAGGCGATAATGCGCCATGTGCCCTTTTCCACCTTCCTCAGACGCAGGTGTCCGTCAAACACAGATTCAGTGACATTCGCGACCTTGGTGACTTTCCTCACCGAGTATTTGGGAACATTCTCAGAGAATGCCATCACCAACTGCAGACTGCTATACGGTCGTTCCTTCTCGGGTGCTGAGATATCGAGGTCGGCCAACTGTCGCTCATTGACAATCGTATCCACCACCACCAGTTTACAGGCAGCCTCCTCTATCGGCACCTGCGGACCGCCAAAGGGCCATCCTGTGCCACAGTTCATATCGATCTCCACGCCCTGTTTCCGACCTTCCTGCATGCAGTAGCGTAGCATTTCCATCCAGCGGTCGGAAAGGAATGGGATGTTGTTCTGTCCGTTTCCCTGCACCCCATAGAGCGGAGTGATCTCCAAGGCACCGATGCCATGCGAGGCATACTCCTGGATGTTCCACAACAGGTTCTTCTCATCCACGGCAGAGCCCAACCACCACCAGCGGCTTCCTGCCTTGGCCTCAGGTCGTGCTGCAGGCCATTCCTGTGCTTGTATCGGTTGTCCTGCTGCAAGCCACAGCAGTGCCAACCCCATCGTCCACTTTCTCATCCTCATTTTCCCCATGTTTTTCCGTTGATCACCACATTCTTGACCGTTGTATTACTGATCAGAGAAGAACTAAAGGCATTCTTCTCGTCAGTCACCCTTATATTCTCGAACGTGAAATCGTTCATGACATATTTCTCCGAGAGTCCCACGTCAAAGAAATTCTTACACTGCATATTGATATTTCGGATCACGATGTTGTTACCTTGCGACATCGGCATGTCATCGCGTTGCTCAGGCTTGAAGAACTGTGTCCAGGGGCGGATCACGAGAAAGATGCCGCAGTTTCCCTGTAGGTTCTCCACCGTGACATACTCATAGTGCTGCGGCGTGTCGGGTCGCATCTTCAGCCACAGCACCCGCGTAGCCTTGTCAACCTGACAGTTCCGCAAGATGATATTCCTATCGTGCAACGACTCACTGCCTAAGGTCAGACAGCCGTGCACAAAGCCATAGTGGCAGTTCTGTATGATCACGCGGCTGTTAGGACCGTTGTCGGGATCCTTATCGGCCCAAGTGCCCTTTCCTCCCTTCAGTACCACGGCATCGTCGTTCACACTGATGTTACAGCCATTCACTAACACATCAGAGCACACATCGATGTCGAGCGCATCACTGCTGGGAGCCTTGGCATCCTGGGGCTCATGGGGAGCAAAGATGGTACAGTCTAAATACCGCACTTTCTCACACTGATACAGATGGTTTGTCCAGAAGGCGCTGTTGATGAGATGAACATCCTGTACCGTCACGTTCTTACAATGGGAGATATACACCAACCTTGGGCGCAAGGCTTCCAAGTTCGTACAGTTCCGGTTGAACTTCCTGCGGATCCAGAACTCCTCCCAGAAACGCAGTCCGTTACCGTTGATGGTTCCTTTGCCCGAAATGCTAAATCCATCGATTCCATCGGCATTTACGAGGGCAGCGAAGTAGTTCAGGGTCTGTCCTTCCATACGTGTCTTCACCAACGGATAATACTTAATGGCATCGATTCCTTTCAGTATGCCCCCCTCTGTCACATGCAGGTGAGTGCCCTGTTTGAAGAAGAGAGCTCCCGTGAGGAAGGTTCCCCGGGGTATCACGATCACGCCACCCCCCTGTTGCGCAGCCTTGTCGATGACAGCTTGTATGGCTGTCGTCTGCAAGAGGGAGGAATCGTTTTTCACGCCGTAGTCGGTGATCACATATTGTCGTCCTAACGAACGGATATCCACCTTCGTCGTATCACTGAACCAGGCTTCAATGGGAGTTCCATCGGGCCAAATATCCACTATTTTTTTCTTCTTTGCCTGCGCCGGTAACGTCATCAGTACCGCCAGCAGGAGCCATAGGCTGTAGTATTTTCTCATATCTCTGTTATGTTGATGTATCTATCTATAAAACGGATTAACTTCCGATTTGTTATCAAAACCATGAAAAAACATAGAAGATCCTCTTCGCCATAGGCGAATTGACTGATGTTCTATTTGTTAAAAATTTGAATAATCTTGACGGATTAACTTCGTTTAACGCAAAATACGGGCACGGGGAGAAGCACTCGCCCTCTCGGTCGAAAATGAGCGATTCTGACGAGGTTTAGTAAGTGACTGATAATGAACGCGTTAGTAGAATCCGGCATTTTCGACTTGCAAAAACTATGTTTTTAGAGTCCAAAAACATAGTATTTTTGGGTCAAAAACATAGTTTTTAGTGGTCAGAAACACCGTTTTTGTGAAGTAAAAGAACTAAATGACTCTTCTGGGGGGTGCCCTTACGGGCAGAAATTGAACAAAATCTATTCAAAATCAAACAAATCAATAGCACAGTTATTTGAAAGATTTGGAAAAATTTGTTCAATTTCTGCCCGTAAGGGCACCCAGCAAACTTTCAAAAGTAAAATCCATGCTTTTCGAAGAAACGTCATCTAAGAGTCGTTCCGATCGGCGTTTTCACCAGTTCCAACGGCATCTACAAGTGGATGGTGACGGCGGAACGAGTTGTAGATGACGGCGGAACAGGTGTAAGTAACGTCTGGAACAACCCTAAACAAAGTCTACGTAAACATTACGTAGACTCTACTTGGGTTCAAAACAGACTTTAATTGCATCTAAGTTAGAGTCTACTTTGAACCCAAACAGACTGTACTTGCACAAAAAGGCACTTGTGAACACTTTCGAACGACCCGAGTTTTCCCATTCATCCAATTAGCATATTTTCACGACCCTTAAATAATTACGAATTATCTTGACAATATTTCGCAAAGCAATTATCTGAGATGTTTCCGTATCCATTCCATGTGTCCGTATTCCGTGTCCTCACTGGTCCAGTGCTCGTTAATGGGAGTGATGAGTGATTCTTTCTCCCCTGGCAGCGTGTTCCATACGGCATAGCTGGTGGTGGGAGGACAGGTATCATCGTTGTATCCCCACGTGAGATAAGATGTGGCCTTCACATAGCGGGCGAAGTTCACCACGTCGTAGTAGGCCATGGTCTGTATCTTCTCGGGAGTGAGCATGTGGTTCATACGGTTGAAATGAGGATAGCCGCCCGTACGACCTTTCTCCACATAGCCTGCCATGTCGCTCAATGCGGGGTGGTTAGCCACACACAAGGTGACACGGGGATCGAGACCGGCGGTGACGATTGCCAAAGCACCGCCCTGACTACCCCCTTGTACGGCAACATTCCTGCCGTCCCATTCGGGTAGTGAGGTAAGTAGGTCGATGCTACGCACACAGGCCAGATACACCCGTTTCATGTAGTAGCTGTCACGATGGTCGAGTCCGTTCTCTAAATAGCCGTTGTCACCACTGTTCAGGGCGTTGCTGATCTCCTTGAACTGCGCATCGGTCATAGTAGGGTTCAGTCCGTGGATCTCTATCTCAAAACGGATGAAGCCGTTCTCAGCGTAGTATTTGTGGCGCAGGGGTTCCTTAATGGTTTTCACGCCGGCACCCGGTGGGCACATCACCACAGGGCACGAGCCTTTCTTCGCATTCTTGGGGTAGAACAGGTAACCGTAGATAGCATGTCCGCGACGGTCTAACTGCAGGCGTACCAAATAGCAGTCGATCTTGTCGGTACAATACTCCTTAGCCAGTTCCTTCGTATAGGTTAGTGGGAAACGTGCCGCCTCAGCCTTACACTGGTCCCAAAAGGTTTTGAAATCCTTCGGTTCCTTGGTGTACGGGCGAATCTTCTCAGGAGAGAAGGCCACTTTCACATGGTGTTTGTACTCCTTCCCGTCGATTTGGATCTTCAGACGAAGATCACGGAATCCAGGATCCTTACGCGTACCTATATATATACGTGCCCGTCCGTTCTTCAAGGTGACGGTGCCCTGATCGTCGTCGGGCAGCATATCGTTGCCCACAGTATAGGAAACGGTGCCCTCGCGGGGGATGCCATACTTATAGAACTGTACCTCGACAGAGGCTTTCTCACCCGTCTGGTAGATCCAGTCGGCATGGTCGGGCACTGTCACCCAAAGGTAGTCACTACGATAAGGATAGTTCTCGGCATGGGCACCCATCAGGGTCATCCACAGGCACATCACGGTGATCACGGTGCCTTGTAAGGTCTTCTGCATTCTCATTGTTTCTGATTTGTTTTAATAAACGCGTAACAAAGATGATTCCTTTGCAAAGATACAACAAAAAAACCAATGTACCACCATGACGGTCTTTAATACTGAGGGATTTTTGTTAAGGAATCGAAACATACGTCTCAAATTGATTCACTTTTGGAGAAAAACAGCCTTCTGATACAAAAAGCAATCATTTAAAGACAGGTTGAAAGGGGTTCCCCGTGGATGTGTCAGATAAAATCATTACCTTTGCACAGTTGTTTTTCAAGAATGAATAAAATAGAAATCTTCTGCGTCTGCGCACTGCTATCCCTGACAGCCTGTAAGAAAGAAAGGGAGCATGTGCGACAGGTGATGCAAGTACCGCAAACGGAATGCCTGGTGAAGACCACCCCTGTGAAGAATCAAGGGGCGAGTGATATGTGCTGGGCATACGCGATGCTGGCCACCATCGAGAGTGACCACCTGATGATTGGCGACTCGGTGAACCTCTCTCCCTTGTACCTTGGCAGGAGATACTTAGAGGAGCAGACCGACCGTTTCTTCCTCTCGGGAGGAAAAGAGAAGATCGCCATGCGAGGGATGGCCTCGATGACACTCCATCTACTGAACCGCTACGGCATCACCCACTATGATGCTTTCCACCGCGATGAGGTGAACATCCGTGTGTTGGCACGGAAAGCGGAACAGACAGCCACGGCCTGCATCACGCAACGAAAAGGATTGCTTTCTATGCGTAATGAACTGGGAAATCTCCTTGATGAACACTTGCCGACGGTGCCACGCTACGTCTTTATGTTGGGGGCCGAATATACAACCTTGGAGTTTGCACATAGCGTTTATCGCAAAGGGGAATACGAGGCACTGACCAGCTTCACTCATCATCCCTTCGGCAGTCGTTTCGCTTTGGAATCGGCTGATAATAAGATGAGCGACGAGTTCCTGAATGTTCCCTTAGACACTTTGATGCAACGTATCGAGCACGCCCTGCACACAGGACATGCCGTTTGCTGGGAAGGTGACATCAGTGAACCGAAATTCTCTTTCCAAAAAGGCATCGCGAAGTTAGAGAACGAACAGAAGCGGGTAACGCAAGAAAGCCGGCAGCATGACTTCGAGCAACGGCTCACCACCGATGACCATTGTATGGAGATCATCGGAATGGCCAGGACCGACAAGGGCTCACGCTACTTTATCTGCAAGAACTCATGGGGCACGAAGAATCCTTTCGGGGGATGGATGTATCTCAGCGAGAACTACATGCGGGCCAAGACTATCGCCGTGTGGATGAAAAACACTGAGTAGTTCACTGAAGAAAACACGCCCTTTGCTGAATAGATTTGTCGGGAAGCACTGCAATTCCTACCTTTGCATCCACAAAACGGAAAGAATATGCAAGAACTGTTAGCTACATTCGAACCCATCACGCTCCAGGAGATGAGCGGCATCAGACTGATGAACCGGATCGACACGAAGTTCATCACCTCCATGCCCCGTCTGCTGAAGCTACTTGATATGGCACGACAGGAATATCGCATCCAAGAGGTGGACGGACAACGTAACATGCACTACCACACCGTCTATTTCGATACTCCACACTTCGATATGTATCAGATACATCAAGCCGGGCATGCTAACCGACAGAAAGTCCGGTTCCGTACGTATGTGGATTCTCAACTCCAGTTCTTGGAAGTCAAGACCAAGAACAACCACGGACGGACAAAGAAGAAAAGAATAGAGGTGGATGCCATCAACCTGCACGATGATATACAACAACACTTCCTCCAACAATACCTGCACTATCCAGCGGACTGTCTGTTGCCTGCCGTCGAGAACCATTTCAAGAGGGTGACACTGGTCAACAAATCTATGACCGAACGACTCACTATCGATACCGCACTGCAGTTCCATAACCTCGTAAGCGAAAAGAACTGCGACATGGAACAACTGGTGATCATCGAACTGAAACGTGACGGACTGTGTTACTCGCCTGTGCTGGAAATGCTGCGCCAGCTGCGTATCTTCCCCCACGGCTTCAGCAAATACTGCATGGGATCGGCTCTCACCAATCCACATCTGCGCGTGAATCGCTTCAAGCCCAAACTGAATGATGCGATAAAGATGGCAAGAGGAGAAAGAGGAGAGAGGAAAGAGGAGAGAGGAGAGAGAAGTGAGGAGAGATAATGGAATTTGTATAACTAATAAAAAACAAGAATATGATGGAACTATTTGATTTTTCCCTATCGAGCGTATATACGCACATGTTGGTGCGCTTCGCTATCTGTATCCTGGTGAACTGGATCATTATCGACCGACTGTATTATACCAAGAGCAGGCGGCGCGATTTCTACTTCACCTTCATGCTGATCGCCATCGCGATCTTCTTCTTGGTGTTCTTCATGATCTTCGTACTCGATGAAATGAAAGGAAAGACAGGTATCGGCATCGGTATCGGACTGTTCGGTATCTTCTCCATCATGCGCTACCGAACCGATTCGATGCCCGTACGTGAAATGACCTATCTCTTCGTGCTCATCTCACTCTCGGTGGTGAACGCATTAGCAGTGAACGTCACGCTCACGGAACTGCTCATCACCAACATCCTGATCATCCTCGCCGTGTGGCTCTGCGAGGCTCGACTCAAGGTAGAACCAGCCAAACTGGTGCAATACGATCGCATCGAACTCATCAAGCCAGAACGATATGATGAACTGAAAGCCGACCTACAGCAACGTATCGGTGTGAACGTGCTACGCGTGGAGGTGGGAGGCGTGGATATGCTGCGCGACACCGCACTGCTCAAGGTTTATTACTCCTCCGAGAACAAACGGAACACGATCGACGGCATGCTCAAGCAACCGAAACCTACCCTGATGTTATAACCCCAACAAGATATCGTTATGAGAAGATTCACATTCCTGCTCCTGATGAGCACCATACTCTCCCTGCCCATGATGGCTCAGGATGAGGGTACCGAGAACTGCCTGTGGATGAGTGCAGAACTCCAGAAGAAGATCAACAAACAATGGAGCATTGGCACCGAGGTGGAATACCGCCTGCGTGATGACATGGAGAATACAGACCGCTGGACTGCCAGCGTCAGTGCTGCATACAAACCCTATAAATGGCTGAAGTTCGATGCAGGGTATAAGTTCATCCGACTACAAAACCCTTTCGAGCAGAAACTCGCTGCCAACGGACAGACCGTGAAAAGGGAGACGCCCGCCTATTGGAGTAACCGTCATCGATTGTTCGCTTCCGTCACAGGAACACTCTCCTTGGGACAATTCGATATCTCCCTGCGTGAACGGTGGCAATACACATACCGTCCGGAGATTACCGTGGAAAGCTACGACGGACTGATGGAAGACGGTGACCGCGATGACAAGGTGAAAGAAGGAAAGGCCAGTCATGTGCTCCGCTCACGTTTGGAAGTTGGCTACAACATCCCACGTTCTGACATCGACCCGTATGTGAACGTAGAACTGTATCATGCGGCAGGAGGACTGGATAAGATACGATATACAGCGGGAGCCGACTGGAAGATCACCAAACAGCACACCCTCGGGGCATTCCTGCGATATGTCGATGACAAGGGGGATGATCCAGATTATCGGGTAATCGGCTTATCTTATAAGTATAAGTTCTGACTTTGATACTTCCACTCGGAAGTAAAAACAAACAAGATTGTTTTGTACTTCTCTCACTTATTCGTATCTTTGCACCAGTAACCAATTGTCCACCATATAAAAAAATGAAAAAGATACTATTGCCCCTCTTCATGATGACATGCACGCTCGTCATGAATGCGCAGACAGCCAAGGAGGAGATCGCAAAGAACCCCTGTCTGTCGGCCAGTAACTACCTCGCCTATCCCGGTCCTACAACCGAACTCACCAAGGCTCCCAAAGGATACAAGCCTTTCTATATCAGTCATTACGGCCGACATGGCTCACGTTACCTCATTGGTACAGACGACTACTACACTCCCGTGGAGGTGATGACTGAAGCCGACAAGGCCGGGAAGCTCACTCCGTTAGGAAAGGATGTGCTGCGACGACTGATCCTCATCCGTGACGAGGCGGAGAAACGCGATGGTGAACTCACCCCTTTAGGAGCAGAGCAGCACAAGCAGATCGCCGAACGGATGTTCGAACGGTTTCCTGAAGTGTTCAAGGGCGATGTGTGTATCGATGCGAAGAGTACCGTGGTGATACGTTGTATCCTCTCCATGGAGAACGAGCTGCACCAGCTGTTGCTGAAGAATCCTAAGCTGCGCATCACGCACGATGCCAGTGCCCACGACATGTATTTCATGAATCAGCAGGACAAGCCACTCTACGACAAGAAGCTGCCGCAACGCTCTAAGGTGCTGTTCAAGGAATTCTGCGAGCGCCGTCCTACCCATGCCCGCCTCCTCAGTACGCTGTTCAACGACCCCGACTATATCCATTACGACATCGATGGAGTGAAGCTTGCCGACCTGCTCTTCAAGTTGGCCAGTAACCTGCAGAGTTCCGAACTGCGCAAAGAGATCACCCTCTACGATCTCTTCACACCGGAGGAGATCTACCAGAACTGGGAGAAAAACAATGTGTGGTGGTATCTCACCTATGCCAACTGCAGCTATAATGGCGGTACACAACCCTTCTCACAGCGGAACCTCCTGCGGAATATCATCCATCAGGCTGACAGCTGTATCCAGATAGAACATCCTGGAGCCACCCTCCGCTTCGGACACGAGACCATGGTGATGCCCCTCACCTGTCTGCTGAACCTCAACGGCTACGGTAATCAGACCAACGATCTGGAACAGTTGGTGAGCAACGGCTGGTATAACTACCGCATCTTCCCCATGGGTGCGAACATCCAGTTCATCTTCTACCGCAAATCCTTCGGCAGTGATGTGATCTTCAAGGTACTCCTCAACGAGAACGAAGCCACACTGCCTATTGCCACCGATATGGCACCCTATTACCACTGGAACGACTTCAAGACATATTACCTGAAGAAACTGGAAGAATTTGAGAGAAGTGAAGAGTGAAGAGTGAAGAATGAAGAGTGAAGAATGACAACGGTTCTGTCGGTATTGCCCTTGATGGTATGCACATTCTGGTCGATAGTGATCTTTCTCGACTGGATAACCACACCCACCAAACAACGGTTGTGGTTGCTTACCTTCATGGTCACTGCAATGTTTCTCTACCTGGGTCATGCCGCGTTTTTCTTCCACTTCACCGAGATAATCCCTATCACCGACACGCTCTACTGCAGCTGTAACCTATTGGTGTTCCCCCTCTTCCTTCGATACCTGAAAGGATTGTGTGTGCCCCAATACCTGCACGACCCGCAACAACAACGGCACGATTGGCCCTTACTGTTCATACCATCCCTACTCATCACCCTCTTGGTTGGTATGTTCTACCTATTGATGTCAGATGAGGAAAGTCGCGGTTTCATCGGAAAATATCTCTATCACAACCAGTTTACCGCCCTCACTGGCTATGCGTTCTGGCAGGCAGTGTTCCACCACGGTGGCAAGTTAATCTTTGCCCTGCAAGTGGTGGCCGTGGCAGTATGCGGATGGAAGAATCTGCGAAGCTATCACCGTCTGGTCGATGACACCTATGCCGACACCGATGACAAGAAGATGCGGAAGATGCAAGTTATCCTCACCCTTCTGATAACGGGAGCTATCCTCGGCTTCTTGAGTAATCTCATCGGCAGGTGGCGTTTTGATGGTCATCCTCTCCTGTTATGGATGCCCTCCCTGTTCTTCTCTATCCTTCTCTTCATGATCGGCTATGCAGGCAGCCGCCAGCAGTTCTCGGTATGTGATCTTGAACAAGACACCGATGAAATGGAAAAGCCCTCAGTTCAGGAAGATTCACCACAACCCAACAGTTCATTGGCCGTCAAGTTGGAACAGCTCATGAACGGTGAACAGCTCTATCTGCGTCACGACCTGAAGATCGGTGAGGTGGCCACACTGCTGAACACCAACCGCACCTATATCCAGCGGGCCATCGGGGAACTGTCAAACCAATCCTTCACACAGTACATCAACCGCAAGCGCATTGAACATGCTACCCGACTGATGCGCGAGCACCCCGAATACAACATGGAAACCATCTCCACCCAATCGGGCTATACCCATCTCGGCACTTTCTACCGCAACTACAAGATCTTCACTGGAAAGACTCCCGCCAAGGGCCTGACCGACTGACACTTCCCTGCAACCCCCTGGCTATCAACAACAACCCAAAGACATCCCTGCGTTACTTGCAAATCGTACATTACTTGCAATGTATCTTTTGCAAGTTAATTTTGTGATTTTGAGAAATATATTATCCATTTTGGGAAGGATCCTCTATTATATAATAGGTATCTTTGTAGCAGAATGAATAACTAAATACTCATCATCATGAAAAGAAGATACTTTACCACTCTTTTTCTGGTATTCCTTGCCAGTATCATAGCAGGGGCACAGACAGCCCAGCTTGTGAGGAACAACGAGCCAGTGGCAGCCTTTTTCGGTGCCGATGCACTGAAGAATGCGGTCACCGCCGCCGCTGCCAGCGGTGATGTCATCGTGCTTAGTTCGGGTACGTTCAACGAATGTCAGGTCATAGAGAAATCCGTGTCTATCTATGGACAAGGTTTTGACAATCCTTCCATTCGTACATTTATCAAGGGAAGACTTCAATTCCGCTCGACAGGAGAACATTCCTTGGATGACATTCATCTGGAAGGACTGAGTCTGGAATCCCACTTAAACCTGCTCAATGACGGGAATCGCAATCCCATCAGTAACCTGACAGTAGAAAAATGTCTCATCAGAGGCATGTTCCTGTATATGGACCATGACCATACCACCATCAGGAATTGTGTCATGCAAGGTGACTTGAAGAGCTACCCTGGTGACTACAAGGCCACGAACATGTTGGTTGAGAACTGTTGGAAAGACGGTGGCAGCTTCAATCGTTTCACCACCGACAGTGATATCACCATCAAGAACAGCATCTTCTATTGCCGCTCTATCAGTGGCTTCGATAATTCATCAGCGTTCACCAAGGCCGATTACCAGAATTGTGTCATCGCCAATTGTAGTCTTGGAGCTAACAGCACAGCAAGCAACTGTGTGCTGATCGCTGTCAATACGTCAAATACAGGTGTGGCAACAGAGGGGTGCTATAGTGTTCCCTCTGCAGCTTCTGTGTATAGCAATATGTCCACTCTTGTTTATACCGATGGAACCGTTCCAGAAATACAATCCGAATATACCGGCATCGGCATCACTGGAGGCACCTTAGGCTGGAGCACCACCCCATCGCAGCCTGCTATGAACTATACCACCACCCTGACAAAAGACGGTGATGGTTATTATCTGCTTGGTACTAAAGCCGACTGGATAGAGTTCAAGCGCGTAGTGGAGAAAATGAATCCCATGGCCAATGCCAAGATGACGGCAGACATTGACTTGGGCGATGCACAGGCCATGATTGGTAACGGACACTACAACAATGTCAGCTTCAGGAGAGCTTATGCTGGTATCTTCGATGGACAGGGACATACACTGACCATCCACTTCGTAACCGCCGATATCCTACAGCTGCTCATCAACGAGGGCTTTACGGAGCCCACCTATCTGGGCTGCGGTCCCTTCGGCTATGTCTGTGGTGGCACCATCCGTAATCTGAATACTGCAGGAACGATCACATCCACTCACGAAGGAGCTGCCGGTATTGTCGCTTGGACGAACGGGACGGTGCTCATCGAGAACTGTCACAGCTCAGTAAATATCATCTTCGACAACGCATCACGTAAGCGAGGTCTCTCCGGCTTTACTTACAACAGCTTCAACGACAACCATGTGCTTACTATCCGCGACTGTGTCTATGACGGTACGATGACCGCAGGAGCAGATAAGACCGGTAGCTCCGGATTCGTCATTTGGCGAGCATACGGCACGGTGAATATCAGTAACTCGCTGTTAGCTGCCACCTACGAGAATGGACTGGGTACAAGTGACTGTGGTACTTTCATTCGCAATGGTCTTGGCGGTGGCATCATCAGCAACAGTTTCTACAAGACAGTACTGGGTGAGTCCCAGGGTGTGCAAGCCACGGAAACAGAACTGACGAACGGACGTACGGCCTTCTATCTGCAGGCAGGACGTTCGGACTTAGTGTGGGGACAGCAGATAGGTGTCGATCCGCTGCCAGTATTGACCACTGATGAGAGCAAACGCGTCTATCGTTCTGCTTCGGGCTATACCAATGATCCATCGTTAGCCATAGCCGACCAAAGTCTCGTGCCTCTCAACTATACTATTGACGGCAGTGGCAACCTCACCATCACCGGTTTCGATGCGGGCTTTACGCCACCTGCCGACTATGCCCTTATTATCCCAGAGGACATTGATGGAAAGCCCGTGGTGGGCATTGGCACCGATGCCTTCAAGGGTAAAACGACAATTGCCACGGTAAGTTTCCCCTCTACCCTGACCAGTATCGGACAGAATGCTTTCCGCGAATGTACAGGACTGTCGGCAGTAACCGTTCCCGCCACCATCACCACGATGGGCATCGACGCATTCAGTTGGTCGGGGGTGAAGACAGTTGATGTATATTGCAATGAGTTGGCACAAGGAGCCTTCTGGCAGTGTACAAGTCTGGAGAACGTCACCATCCATGAGGGAGTGACCGTTCTGGGACATGGCTGCTTCGAGAGTTGTGCCAAGCTTACAACCGTTGATATTCCCAAGTCGGTGACCACCATCTCCAAACAGGCCTTCTACAAGTGCACCTTACTGGCAACCGTGAACTTCGCTGCTAATAGCGAATTGACGAACATCGGCATCAACGCATTCCGCGAAACAGCCCTCACCACGATGACAATACCTCAATCTGTGACCCTCATCGACACTGAGGCTTTCCGTAGCTGTCAGAAACTGTCGAGTGTTACTTTCGCGGCAGGTTCAAAGCTCACTACCATCAACACCTCGGCCTTTGCCGATTGTGTGCTGTTGTCTTCGTTCACTATGCCCGATATGCTGACCACCCTTGGCAATACCGTATTCTACAACTGTCAGAAACTGGAAAGCATCACGTTCTCGCCGTTACTCACCACGATGCCTGACGGCACCTTCCAGAAGTGCAGCAAGCTGGACAACGTCACCATACCAGGCACCATCACCCGTTTAGGCTCCAGTGCCTTCCAGGAGTGTAGTTCGCTCTCATCGATTGTCATTCCCAATTCGGTCACAGTCATGGGAACAAGTGTATTCCAAGATTGTACCAGTCTCACTGCCGCTTCTTTCCAAACGGGCTTCACGATGAACTATATTCCTAACAATACATTCTATAACACCCGTTTCAGCAGCTTCACCATCCCAGCATCAGTAACAGCCATCAACTATCAGGCATTCATGAACAACACGGCACTGAGTGCTATTGAGTTCCCCGCAACTGTCACCACGTTGGGCAGGGATGCCTTCCGGGGCTGTACCGCTCTGGAAGAGGTGACGATTCCCGCAACTATCACATCTATGGATTGGGATGTGTTCAGCTACTCAGGAGTAGAAAGCGTACAAGTGTATTGCAACGAACTGGGACAAGGAGCCTTCTGGAATTGTAAGAATCTTACGAGTGCCACTCTCCATGAGGGATTAACCATTGTCGGCCACGGCGCCTTCCAAGAGTGTTCTAACCTGCCTACGATAACTATTCCGCAATCGGTAACCACCATTCGTAAGAATGCCTTCTATCAGTGCTACTTACTCACAGCAGTCAATTTCGCCCCTGGTGCGCAGGTTAGTGAAATCGGCGAAACATGTTTCTACCAGTGTACATCCTTAGAAGGTATCACTTTCCCAAAAACATTGAAGACCATCGGCAACTCTGCCTTCCGCTACTGTTCGTCACTGAATAATGTCGTGCTGCCAGATTCGCTGGTCACTATCCAAGACTGGGCGTTTGCCAACTGTACGGCCATGGAGAACCTGACCATCGAGGAAGGTGTCACCAGCATCAACCGCGACGTGTTCCAGTTTAGTGGTATGAAGAAAGTGGTACTGCCCAGTACCCTCGAGTTCATTGGTGTGAACCTATTTAATGAATGTTCACAGTTGGAAGAGCTTGACCTTTCGAAGTGTGTCAATGTCTATGAACTCTATAGCATGGCCAATGTTCAGCGAACTGGCGGTTCCGGCCAGTGGAATATTTTCTTCGGAATACCATCCACTACCAAAGTTATCCTGCCACCCTATGCCACGGCAACGCTTGGTGCCAATGATGAGGTTGCTTCATTGCCCTTCGACCTCCAGCAGGACGACGAGGGCTACTATCTTATCAATACCGCTGCCGACTGGGATAAGTTCGTCGTGTACTCTCGACAGAATCCCACCATCAACGGACGTGTTACCAATCATCTCAACCTTACGAAACACTTCGGTAAGCTCGGCGTGGGCAATGGTGAGTCGAACTACATCACCTACCAAGGCACACTCGATGCGCAGGGCCATACCTTGAGCATCAAATATAAGACAGGTAAGGACGATGGTGGCGGTCTGTTAGCCTACGTGGAGAACGCTACGGTAAAGAACTTGAGAATGACAGGTGAAATCATGGCCAATAATCGCCATATCGGTGGTATTGTAGGTTTCGTGAAGCCTGGCTCCACTTTGGTTATGCAGGACTGCGAGTCGCATGCCGATTTCACGGTAACACCCACAACCACCAACATGCACATCGGCGGTTTCATCGGACAGGGCAAGACAGGTAACATCACGCTGACCGACTGTCTCTTTACAGGATCCATTATGGGTAACTCCAGTTTCCGCTATGCCGCTCCCTTCCTCGGATGGATGGAAAGTGCAGGACGCATCACTTATAACTACTGCCTGAACAACGGTACGTTTACCAATACCGATCCGGGCTACACCTACGCTTTGGGGGTAACGCAATATAACAATCAAAGTACAGCTGCAGTATGTTACTACAAACCCGGTAACAACACCAACAATGAGACGCTGGCAACAGCAACCACTGCCGAACAGTTGGCATCTGGAATGGTAACCTACCGCCTGCAAGGTGGTCGTGCAGATCAACACTGGGGACAGCTTCTTGGAAAAGATCCCTATCCGCTGCTTACCAACGAAGAGGGCATTTTAGTCTATCGCGGTCAGACCTACACCAACGAATATGTGGAATATGCAGGTCTGCAGAAAGACGAGGATGACTACTACTTGATTGGAGGTTCTGCCGACTGGGAGGAGTTCTGCTTGGTCGTGGAAGACTTCCCGTTGAGCAATGCCCGTATGACCGCCGATGTGGTGGTGGCTGATAATTCTATAGTTGGCAGTGCCACAAATGACAATGGACGGTATAACGGAATCTTCGACGGACAAGGACATACGCTGACGGTTAGCTATCCCTTTACACCCAATCGCTATTCTTCACCGTTTGCCAACATTGAAGGAGCCACAATCAAGAACCTGCATGTAGATGGTTCCGTCAATTCTGCATGGGCCCATGGTGGTGGCCTGGTGGCTAACTCATGGGGTACGAACACCCTCGAAAATGTATGGGTGTCTGTAGATATCAAATCGTCAGTCAGCGGTTGGGATGAATGCGGTGCCTTTGTGGGGTGCATGAAGAATGGCACACTGAATATCACCAACTGCCTCTTTACGGGTAGTATCACGGCAAGCAGTTCTTATAACGGTGGCTTCATCGGCTACAGAGACGGAGGAACATCCATTCTTACCAACTGTCTCTCTACGGGTACGTTTAACTATACTGGAGGCGGCAATGACTTCACACGTGGTACTACTGTTACTAACTGTTATTACTCAGGCACCTTCAATGGCTCCGCCAATAACATCACACAGGTAACAGATGAACAACTGGCATCTGGACAGATTACCTATAAACTGCAAGGCAAACAAGATGATCTCGTCTGGACACAAACACTTGGAACGGATGAACAGCCAATGCTGACATTATTCGCAATCGATGGCCTACGCGTTTATCGTGCCTCCATCGACAGTTACACTAATGATCCCAATGAAACCATTCTGCCTGTGGATGCTGATGGTTATTACCAAATAGCATCATTAGACGACTGGAAGACTGTGTCTATGTTGGTGGCTGAAGGTGAGGAGGAAGCCAAAGTGAGGATGATTGCCGATATTGACCTTGGTGATGACCAGACAAGGATTGGCAATCCCAATGCATTGGAAACAACGAATTATTTCAAGGGAATCTTCGATGGACAGGGCCATACCCTTACCATCCATCTTGTTCAGAATGGTCCGCAGGGATATAATACGGCTCCGTTCCCCAATATCTCATGCGCAACCATCAAGAATGTTCATTTCGATGGTACCATTACCAATGACTGCAACACTCAGCCATCAATCGTAGGTAATTGCCGATATGGTACGAGCTACCTGGAGAATATCTGGAGTTCTGTAACCACAACATCAAATAGTAACAGCGAGTGGACAGAAGCAGCACCTTTCGTATCATGTGTTGATGGATACAAGCAAGGACACCTTGTCATGTCCGACTGTCTCTTTACTGGAGCCATCCAAGGAACACCTACTTATGCTGGTGCCTTTATTGGATGGGTCAACTCTGGTGGTTCTGCTTCAATAAGTAACTGTCTTTCCACTGGAACATTCCAAACAGGCGGCCATCCTGATATAAGAGGAAATTACACCAATTGCTACGTCCTGCAGTTCACTGGCAGTATCCCTTCTAACATGCAATGTACGTCCACTACCCTCGCTGACGGCACCATCACCACCGCCCTGCAGGCTGGACGTGAAAAGGAGATATGGATACAAGACGACAGCACGGGTCAACCCTTCCTTGCCTTGTTCCAGAAGAACAAAGGCATCACCACTGGCATGAAGATTCTCACTGACGTTGACAACGATACCTGGTTCACCCTTGAGGGCATGAAGCTTGACACGAAGCCCAAGCAACCGGGTGTGTATATCAAGAACGGAAAACGAGTGGTGATTAAGTGATAAGTGACAAGTATGATTACTAAAAAGATATAGAATATGAAAAGAAAGCAATTCTTACTACTGTGCATGGCAGTTCTTGCCAGTGTCACAGTCAAGGCTCAAGAATACCTTGCCTATACAACCAATAGTAGTGATGGTACGATAACCATTACAGGTTTTGCCTCTGACTTCACTCCGCCAGAGAATTATACACTTGTAATCCCTGATGAAATCAACGGGAAGGCAGTAACAGCTATTAGTGCTGGTGCGTTCAAAGGTAAGACAAACTTCACCTCGCTGACTATCGGCAGGAATGTAAAGAGTATCGGTAATAAAGCTTTCGAGAGTTGCACTGCCTTGACAGGTGTGGTCATTCCCAACACGGTTACATTCATAGGTGAAGATGTATTCTATAACTGTACAGGTATGACGGAGGCATCCTTCGAGGATGGCTATGCATTGGATTATATCCCCATGTGGATGTTCGATAATACAGCCATCAGCACCATTACGATTCCACCTTCAGTGAAGGACATCCAACAGGGAGCTTTCAAGAATTGTTCAAAATTGACAAGCATTGTCATCCCCTCCAATGTAACAACATTAGGAAAGGAAGCTTTCATGAATTGTCCGCTATTAACGGAGGTCACCATTCCATCTACCATCACATCGATGGACGCGAGCGTTTTCTTTGGCTGTGGTATTGAAACGGCAACCGTTGCCTGTGAAACCATAGGAGCGGGTGCCTTCGATGGTTGCAACAAGCTTACCACGTTGAATCTCATGGATGGTGTGAAAACTATCAAGAAAGAAGCCTTTTTTGGCTGTTCGATACTGACAACGGTAAGTATACCATCATCGGTAACAACAATGGAAGAAAGTGCTTTCCATAGCTGTTTATTACTAGCCACAGTGAACTTTGCCGACGGCATTCAGTTGGAGACGATCCCCGATTATGCTTTCTATAAATCAGGACTGACAAGCATTGCCATTCCCGTATCAGTGAAAACCATCGGCAATTATGCATTCCAAGAATGCAATAAACTCACCAATGTGATCTTCCCTGAGAACACACAGGTTACAACGATTAACGACAGAGCATTCAGTAGTTGTGCCCTGCTACCCTCGTTCACCATGCCGAACTCGGTGACCACCTTGGGAAGTGGTGTGTTCAGTAGTTGTTCAAAACTGGCCTCTGTCACCTTCTCTAATCAGTTGACGGCCATTCCATACCAAACATTCTATTATTGTACGAGCCTCAACAATGTCACCATTCCCCGATGGATCAAGACTATCGGAAATCAGGCATTCATGCATTGCACCTCCTTGTCGAGCATCATCATTCCCAATACGCTTACATCTATAGGTGAAGATGTTTTCTGGGAGTGTACTGGTATGACGGAGGCATCCTTCGAGGATGGCTATGCATTGGACTATATCCCCAAATGGATGTTCGATAATACAGCCATTAGCACCATTACGATTCCACCTTCGGTGAAGGACATCCAACAGGGAGCTTTCAAGAATTGTTCAAAATTGACAAGCATTGTCATCCCCTCCAATGTAACAACATTAGGAAAGGAAGCTTTCATGAATTGTCCGCTATTAACGGAGGTCACCATTCCATCTACCATCACATCGATGGACGCGAGCGTTTTCTTTGGCTGTGGTATTGAAACGGCAACCGTTGCCTGTGAAACCATAGGAGCGGGTGCCTTCGATGGTTGCAACAAGCTTACCACGTTGAATCTCATGGATGGTGTGAAAACTATCAAGAAAGAAGCCTTTTTTGGCTGTTCGATACTGACAACGGTAAGTATACCATCATCGGTAACAACAATGGAAGAAAGTGCTTTCCATAGCTGTTTATTACTAGCCACAGTGAACTTTGCCGACGGCATTCAGTTGGAGACGATCCCCGATTATGCTTTCTATAAATCAGGACTGACAAGCATTACCATTCCTGCATCGGTGAAGACCATCGGCAGCAGTGCATTCCAAGAATGCAATAAACTCACCAATGTGATCTTCCCAGAAAACACACTGATCACAACGATTAACGGTAATGCGTTTAGTAGTTGTGCCCTGCTACCCTCGTTCACCATGCCGAATACACTGACCACCTTGGGTACTTACGTGTTTAGTGATTGTCCAAAACTGACCACCGTTGCCTTCTCCAATCAGCTCACGGCCATCCCCAGTGGTACATTCTATCACTGTACAAGTCTGAATGGTGTGACCATTCCTGAAAATATTACCTCTTTGGGGACTAAAGCCTTTGAGCACTGCACATCTTTGACAAGCATCATTGTTCCCAAATCAATAACATCCATAGGCGAGGATGTTTTCTGGGAGTGTACCAATATGACAGAGGCTTCTTTCGAAGAAGGCTTTTCCTTGGATTACATCGGACCGTATATGTTTGACGATACTCACATCAGTACGATAATCATTCCGCCATCGGTAAAAACTATCAAGGAAGGCGCATTTAAGAAGTGCCACTATCTCACCCATATTGAGATTCCGGCAACGGTGCATACTATTAATGGAGAAGCATTCATGTCTTGCGAACGATTGGAAAGCATAACATTGCCAAGTTCAATTGGTTACATGGGGAACAATTTGTTTAACGGTGACAACTCTTTGCAGTTCATCGATGTTTCTCAGTGCGTCAATGTTTATGATCTTTACAAAAACATCTCCTCCTTACGTAACGGTATCTTTTACGGGGTTCCCACCAGCACAAAAATTATCATGCCACCATATTCTCAGGCAACCCTTGGAGACAATGACGAAGTGGCAACATTGGAATTCGACCTTGAACAAGTGGATGGTTATTATCTGATCAACAGTGCTGCCGACTGGGATAAGTTTGTGGTGTATTCACGTGCTAACCCAGAAGTCAACGGTCGTCTTACCAAAGATATCAACCTCGATGGTCATGATGGGAAACTGGGAGTGGGTAACGACTTCTCTAACAATATTCCTTATCAGGGTACGTTTGATGGTCAGTATTTTACAATAAGCGTTAACTATCAAGCCAATAAAGACTATACCGGTGGACTCTTTTCATGGGTAAAGAATGCCACAATCAAACAACTCACCGTGTCAGGAGCCATCGAAACCAGCCATCATTATACAGGAGGTTTCATAGGAGGTATTGTTACGGCTCTGACGATGAACGATTGTGAATCGCGGGTGATTATGACAATTAATGGCTCATCATCAAACACGTTGTGTATTGGTGGCTTTATTGGACATTCAGGAGATCGTAATGCTGTCAAACTCACTGACTGTCTCTTTAGTGGTACTATCAACGACAACACCAACAAAGGCTACGTCGCTCCGTTTACAGCATACACCAGTAGTTCATATAATGCTGTTTATACCAACTGTCTGAATAACGGTACGTTCAATACAAATCCCAGTAGTACTATCGTGCTGTGGGATGGTAGCAAGGCAACATTTAGTAATTGTTATTATAAAGCAGGCAACTACTCTTCCGATTATGTTTACGGCACCAGTGTTTCGGCCTACCAGCTGGCTCAAGGTGAAATTGCCTTCAACCTTCAAGGTGACCGCACGGAACAGCATTGGGGACAAGTTATCGGAACTGATCCCGCACCCGTTCTTACCAACAATCCGAACAAATGGGTGTATAAGATCAATGAGTATAAATACTCCAATAATCCTAACGACAGCGGAATCCTTACGGACATCAGTCATGCAGAACAAAGTTCTATAGCTGAAGGTCAAAATGATGAATGGTTCACACCCGAAGGTCAAAAACTTAACGGGCGACCAACAGCAAAGGGTATCTATATTCGTAATGGCCGCAAGGTGATACTAAAATAGATAAAGAGTTCGATTATAATAAACTAAAAACCATAATGACAATGAAAACAAAAAGATTTATTTTTTCAGTTATTGCACTCTGCTGCACAATGGTAGCATGGGCGCAGAATGAAGCAGCCGTGGCAATATTGCAGAAGAGCAATGGCGAAGTGAAAATCTACAACGGAAGTAGTGCCCTGCAGAACGCATATAATGATGCGGAAGAAACTGGCAGTGTGATAACTCTTTCCTCTGGTACGTTCAACTCACCAGGCAATATCCAAAAGTCGGTTAATATCTATGGCAATGGCTTCGAGGTAAATGAACAGAACGGTATTACTACTCCAACCACCATTAGTAGTGGACTGAATTTTAGTACTGGTAGTGATGAAAAAAGTCTGGAGAATTTCAGAATAGAGGGCATTTACATTAATGGTGAAGTAAAAGTTCAGCAGACAAAAGAACTCGTTATCTCAAAGTGCCGTCTCACTGACTTTACTATTTCTGGGAACAATGTTGAAGCACTCACAATACAGCAGAGTCTCTTAACACGTTCTATACAAGGTAGTTATTACGAAATCAAAGGACTGACTGTTAAGAACAGTTATATTGGATATAAATTATCAGCAAGCCATGAAAACAATCGAATTTTCTTTGATCACTGTCTACTGCCTACAGGAGCTGAGGGTGGACATTCTAAGGCTGTCTATACGAATTGTATTTTTCATGGCTTATATCATGCAAGTATAGCAACCAACTCAACGGTTAAGCATTGTATCCTTAGAGATATTAGTGTTGATGGGTGTATTGTAGAAGGAAACTGGACCACTGATGGTACTGACATTTTCGAAGACGGTGGCTATCTTGAGAATTATTATGGTTGTTATTATGATGCAAGCCGCACCTACAAACTGAAGAATCCCGAGACCTATGTTGGTACTGATGGTACCGAGGTTGGTATTCAAGGCGGTATGGGCTTCAATAAGGTTCCTTCAACTCCCGTCGTGAAAAGCTTAAGTCCAATCGTGGAGGGTAACACGCTGAAGATCGACTACGAGGTAGATGTGCGTTAAGTATCTGTTAATGATTCAACATTCAACGGTTATAAAATGAACAGACTATTAATCGTATACTGCTTCCTTCTGAGCTCTCTAGCTATGTTGGGGCAGGGCAGTATTACTGAAAAGGAATACTGGATAGATCAGCAGATAGATGAACGCCAGTCGTTGGGTCTGTCTCCTACAGAGGTGGATATCTCGCAACTCTCTACAGGAGTGCATGCTGTGACGGTGCGAGTGAAGGACAATAACAACCTGTGGAGTGCACCGGTTACTAAACACTTCGTCATCACTCCGCCAAGTAGTAAGGCAACCACTATCTCAGAAAGAGAATACTGGTTTGATGGTCATATTGGTGAACGGAAATCATTAGATAATTCTGTTGCTACAATCGATATACCTGATTTGTCAATGGGCGTTCACTCCATAACATTGCGGGTGAAGGACAATAATGACCTGTGGAGTAGTGTGGTAACACAATACTTCCTCGTTCCGCAAAAGACAACAGAAAGAAATATCGTCCGTTATATGTATTGGATTGACGATGATATCGATAACATGGTTATTGCCGAAGTTGCAGGATCCGATCGTATCATCAATGTTGAAGTAGGCGGACTATCAGAAGGTAAGCACACTATTTACTGGCGTGTAGGTGACTCAAATGGTACATGGAGTCAGCAGGTAAATAACCGCTTGTTCAATTATGTATTGCCACCTACAGGAATCGGAGCCTTCAGCAGTGACATTCAATTGGCGCTGCATGACGACTTACAAGCTGGCTATTGCACGGAATATGATGCTGCCAATGAGCGCATTCAAGTAGAGGAGCTCACAACCATACCCGCTAATACGGGTGTCCTCCTTCGAGGAAAGGGTTATGAAAAGGTGACTCTTTTGGAAACTGAAGGTGAAGAGAACACGGATGATAATCAACTGATTGCCTCAGTGGGGAAAACCCTGCTTACTTCATCGGAAACTATCGATACTGAAGGTAAGTTCCTTATTGGTTCCGTAGAAGACTGGAAGGAATTTGCTACACAAGTGAGTAAAAAGCCAGATTTGAATGCGGTGATGACAGCAGATGTTGACTTGGGAGATGAGCAGACAAAGATAGGAACGTATAAAGGGGTCTTCGATGGTCAGGGACATACGCTTACGGTGCATCTAACGGGTGGTGATGATATATCCCCCTTTGGAACTATTTCCAATGCGCAGATCAAAAACCTTCATATAGATGGAACGATTACGGTTTCTGGTATGCATGGATCAAGTATTGCCAGCTATGTGACAGGTAATAGCACCATCGAGAACTGCCGTTCATCGGTGGTCATCACCACATCTCGTAATAATTATTTCGATAGTGGTGGTTTTGTCGGACGAGTCAATAGTGGAAATACCGTATCCTTCACCAATTGTCTTTTTGACGGTCAGTTGCTTAAGACGAGTAACGCCAGTACTTATAGTTGCGGTGGTTTTGTTGGGTGGACACAGGATGGAGGTGCTTCTGCCACCTTGGAGAACTGTTTCTTCAATCCGTCGGCATCCATTACCATTAATGAGTATGAAAGTAATAGAACATTTGTGTCGGGTAAATCTGGAGGGACGATTACCAACTGCTACTATACCTTGATGTTTGTTGAGCCACAAGGAACGGATGCTTCTGAAATGTCAAAAACAGAAGTAGCAGCAGCTCTTGGACCGGGATGGACAATTCAAGATAATCATGTGGTTCCCATCATGGTGGCTGATGAAGGTGACTATATCAACTTCTATCTGAGCGACTCCCGATTCTTAAAAGTTGAGTCTATGGTCATCATTCCGGCCAACAGGGCATACCTCAAACTTCCTTCATCACTTGTGGGGGATACACAGACGGTCAAACTATGGTGGGGTAACGAGGAGCCCTCTCCAGTAGCAACCAATATCAGTGAAGCTTCACAAGAAAAGGTTCAAAACAATGACTGGTTCTCTCTTGAAGGCATTAAACTCAATGGTCGTCCTACCGAGAAGGGAATCTATATCCGCAATGGAAGGAAGGTCATTGTTAAGTGACAAGTGAGAAGTGATAAGTGACAAGTATGATTACAAAAACGATAAAGAATATGAAAACAAAGAGATTTTTTATTTCAGTAATCGCCTTCGTCTTCACAATGGGGGCATGGGCGCAGAATGAAGTTCAGTACGCATTACTTCAGCATGGTGATAATATTACGTCATTCAAGGGTAGCACAGCTTTAAGTGAGGCTGTGGCAGCTGCAGATGATGGTGATGTGATTACGGTTTCACAGGGAATCTTTACGGGTGACATCTATATCAAGAAATCAATCAGTATCTATGGTGCTGGCTTTGAAGAGGATGCTGTGGCTGGTACGGAAAAGACAGAAACTACAGGACAGATCTTTATTGGTGCAGATGATACGAATACAACAATCTCTCAAGTCCATTTCGAAGGTATGTGTATAACGGGTAATTATTATACCCGGCTTTATGTAGGGAATAACAGCCCAGTTTCCAATCTGTCTATCAGCAAATGTAATGTTAGCTCCTATATTTGGGTGAGTCGTGATGTGGACCAGATCACTATTGATCATTCTGTCATTAATTCCTTGTGTGGAAGTGATAAAACACGGACGGTGGGTAATTTGTTGATTAAAAACACCTATATTACTAATGTCGTAATTGATTTATCCTTAGAGAGTTCCGTTCTAATTGATCATTGTATTCAAGCAGGAAATTATGGTCCCAAAGATAACACAGCTCAGTTCAGATACACAAACTGTATCTTTGTTGCCAGTGGATCAAGTAATAGCAGTAATAATCAGCCCTACCATAATAGCTTAGGCAGTACGCTTGATCATTGTATTTATAATACAACAAATACCACAGGATATTATTATGGAATAGTTTTACGTACGGATAATACAGTTATAAAAGATTGCATAGCGGTTCAAATATCTGACATCTTCAATGATGCCTCTGATGGAACCTATTCTGCCACCCGCACCTTTGAGCTGCAAAATCCTAATGAGTGGATCGGCACCGACGGTACACAAATTGGTATCTTAGGCGGCGAAGGATTCAGTAGGGTTCCTTCTACCCCTGTGGTGAAGAACTTGATGCCCACCGTGGAGGGCAGTATATTGAAGATCAGCTATGAGGCGGAGGTGAGGTAGTTCATAGTTCATAGTTTATAGTTTATAGTTATTATGAGTGGGATTAGATATTTACTGCTGACCTTGGCCGTTGCCTTGAGTACGTCGGCAAGAGGGCAGGACGGTATTACCGAACGGGAATACTGGATAGACCAGCAGATTGCTGAGAAGCAGACCTTGGCGGAGAGCCCTGCCGAGGTGGATGTCTCGCAACTGTCTATGGGTGTGCATTCCGTGACGGTGCGTGTGAAGGACAATAACAATCTGTGGAGTGTACCCGTCACGAAGTTCTTCGTGATCACTCCACCTACCAGTAAGGCCACCACCATCACGGCCAGAGAGTATTGGTTTGACGGTCTTGTTGGGGAGCGACAATCCTTATCAGAATCGGTGGCGGAGGTGGAGTTCCCTTCTCTATCGGCAGGACTGCATTCCGTGACAGTACGTGTGAAGGACAATAACAATGTGTGGAGTGCACCCGTCACGAAGTTCTTCGTGAAGCCGAGAACGGTTGTGGCAACCACCATCGCCCGCTATGGCTACTGGATTGACGGCGACATGGAGCAGATCACAACGGTTCCCACCGAAGCACTTACCGATTTGGTGGAGATCAACGTGAAGTCACTGTCGTATAGCACCCACACCATTTCGTGGGCGGTGTGCGACTCGAAAGGTGCTTGGAGCGTGGTGCTGACAGAGGAGTTCGAGGTGGTGCCACCATATACCACAGGCATCAAGGGAACGGAGTCATCCGATAGTGAGCAGGCAAACTGGTACACGTTGGATGGTCGCAAACTCGATGCACCACCGTCAGAGCAAGGAGTGTATATCCGCAATGGCCGCAAGATCATAGTCAAGTAAGGGCACCCCAAGCCATCAGAAGGAGGGAGAGGGATAGTCACTCAAATAACAAAACAATTTGTTTTGTTCTCGAAGAAGGCCGTTTTTAATATGTTAGTAATGCCTTTTTCCACTACAAAACAAATTGTTTTGTTCTTATAACCCCCAATTGATCAGATCCGTTTCCCTACATTTCGGATGCGGAAAAGCCAATATTAGAAAGAAACGGTACGTTTACTCTGCGGTGTTACCTACCGTTTTGTAGTTGCTGAGACCAGCCTTGAGGAAGTCAACATATTTGGCGATATCCTCATCATAGACAGCAGAGCCCGTGAGCGGATTTCCCTCGTTGTCAAGAGCGACATAGAACGGCTGTGCATTGGCACCGAACTTAGAACGCTGCAGGTAGCTCCATTTGTCACCCACGGTGCGCAGCGTGCGCTGCTGTCCGTTCTCTTCAGTTACCTGAATATGCTCTGGCAACGGTGTCTTGTCATCAACAAAGAGAGAGATCAGGACATAATCATCGTTCAGCAGGTTTGCCACGGCAGGATCTGTCCATACGGCAGCCTCCATCTTCCGACAGTTCACACAGCCAAAGCCAGTGAAGTCAACGAGCACCGGTTTACCTTGCGCCTTGGCAGCCGCCATGCCCTCCTCATAGTTCAGGTACTTTGCCCTTACCTCGTTGGCTTTATAGAGGTTGAAATCCTGTGTGCTCATCGGTGGTGCGAAAGCACTGACGGCCTTACAGGGTGCTCCCCACAAGCCAGGTACCATATAGATAGCGAAGGCGATGGATACCAATCCGAGCATGATACAAGCCACGGGCATGGGCTTGTCCATCTCGCCTCCCTCCCAGTCACTTTGGAACTTCAGTTTTCCGATGAGGTAGAGACCGAGTGCGCCGAAGATAACGATCCACAGACAGAGGAACACCTCACGGTCGAGAAGGCGCCATCCGTAGGCGAGATCGGCCACGGAGAAGAACTTCAGGGCAAAGGCGAGCTCGATGAATCCTAAGGTCACCTTGATGGTATTCATCCATCCTCCCGACTTCGGTGCTTTCTTCAGCCAGGTGGGGAACATGGCGAAGAGGGTGAAAGGCAGGGCCAGCGCGAGGGCGAAGCCAAACATTCCGATGGCGGGTCCCATGATGCTGCCACTGGTCGTCAGCTCCACGAGCAGGAAGCCGATGATAGGTCCGGTACAGGAGAAGCTCACCAACGAGAGGGTGAAGGCCATGAGGAAGATCGAGAGGATTCCACTGGTGCTGCTGGCTTTGCTATCTACCTTATTCGTCCATGAAGAGGGCAGGGTGAGTTCGAACCAGCCGAAGAAGCTGAGTGCGAACACCACGAGCAACAGACAGAAGAAGATATTAAAGACAGCATTGGTGGAAAGGGCATTCAGTGCACTGGCACCGAAGATAGCCGTGATGGCAAGTCCTAAGGCGAGATAGATCACCACGATAGAGATGCCATAGGTGATAGCATCCTTGATACCTTTCTTCTTATCATCTTTTGCCCTTTTCAGGAAGAAGCTCACCGTCATGGGAATGATGGGCCACACGCAGGGGGTGAACAGAGCCACCAGTCCTCCTAAGAAACCCATCAGGAAGATATAGAGCCAAGAGCGGTTCTGGTTACTTTCGCCGTTGAAGGCCTGCAGTTCATTCACCACCGGCTTCCACAGGCTGTTCACCTCGGCAGAATCAAGAGGAGTCACGACAGCCGCAGTGGTAACACTGTCGTTGCCCGCTTTCAGGGAGTCGGCCTTCGCGGCGAGGAGTGCTGCAGCGGCAGCAGGATCCTCGGCATCGGCTACTTCATTTTTTTTTTCGTCCTGGGCAGCTTCGGGAGCATCCTTCGGTCCCTCACCCTGATAGTCGAACTCTACCTGTGTAGGTGGCAGACAGTTCTGGTCATTGCAGGCACCGAACTCTAAGAAGCCTTTGATATGGTAGGTTTTCCCTGTGATCTTGAAACGCTGTACGAAGGTAACGGCATGCTCGAAGTAGCGCAGGTTCATGTCAAAGAGCTTATCAAAGCTGCTGATCTCTTTGCCTTGCGCCTTCAGTTTCCCTTCAGCCTTTGCACCTTCCACCAAATCGGTGTTCATGGTCGCCGAGATAGGACCATCAGCGGGCAGTCCTGTGGAATACACATGCCATCCGGCATCGATCTTTCCCGTAAAGATCACATCAACCTCAGAGGGAGATACCTGTTTCTGACTTACCGTGAAATGCACGGGATCTTGCATCTGTGCCTGTGCTGCCACGGTAAACACCGTAAGCATCAACATGAGCAGGGTAGATTTCATGTTTCTTCTCATATCCTTATTATTTCAATATTTCAACTCTTCAGATCTTTTTTCTCTACGAATTGGACGAATTGGACGAATTCTTTCTCTCAACGAATTAGACGAACTCTTTTTCTCTATTTCTCTCAACGGATTAGACGAATTCACTTATGTGTCATGATGTCCAGTACGAAGCGGTCGGTCTCATCCATGCCGCGGCTTCCGATGGCGGTGAGGTTATGGATGCTCTTATCCACATCATCATCAATGATACCCTCGGCAGAAGTGACATATTTATGCTGTATGGCGAGCATGGCACTCATCACCGCAGTACTCACCCCCGTGGTAAGTTTCAGGGCACACGACGGCTTTGCCCCATCGCAGATCATTCCCGTGAGGTTGGCAATCATATTCTTCACCGAGTAGCAGATCTGTTCGAAGGTGCCACCCATCAGGTAGGTGATGCCACAACTGCTGCCTGTACTCGCCACCACACAGCCGCAGAGGGCACTCAGCGAACCCAAGGTCTGTTTGATGTAGATGGCGGTGAGGTTACTGATGATCAGTCCACGGATCAGCTCCTCCTCCGTATTATGGTTCTCCTCGGCGAACACCACCACAGGCATAGTGGCGCAGATACCTTGATTGCCGCTGCCGCTGTTGCTCATCACGGGCACCATGGCACCGGCCATTCTCGCATCACAGGCACAGCTGGTCACACTGAGCACCTTCGAGAAGATGCTGTCACCCATGATACCACGTCCCAAGGGGGAGCACATCGTCTTCCCCAACTGATGACCGTAGTTCTCACGGAGTCCGCTGGCTGCTGCCTCGGCATTCAGTCGTTTAGCTTCTAAGATGAAGCGCAACTCCTCCACATCTGTCTCCGTGGCGAACTCATACACTTTCTGCAGGGTGAGCTCGGGCTCATAAGCCTCAGCATCATGTCCCGTGGTGGCATCTCCCTGTGCCATCGGTGTATCGGGCACGGTCTTCTCCTCTCGGATCTCCTTGCCGTCTTTTGCCAGATAGACAAAGTGGGTGTGGTGTGTCTTGATGCGAGCCTCAGTCTCATGACCGTCGGCCTGGCATACCACATTAATATACAGTTTATCGGGATCGTTCTCTTCCAGCTTGATATCTATGCGGTTCTCGGCAATATACCGTTTCCCCTCTTCCACCGCCTCACGGTTGCAGTCGCGCAGCACCTCTAACTCCAGTTCCGAGCGACCGATCAAGGCTCCCAATGCAATGGCAATGGGCAATCCGATCATTCCCGTTCCGGGTATTCCCACACCCATCGCGTTTTTCAGGATATTGGCACTCAGTCGGAGAAAGATCTGCTCGGGGCGTTTTCCCAGCAGTTCTGTTGCTTTAGCCACACACAAAGCCACTGCCATAGGTTCTGTACACCCAATGGCAGGCACCACTTGTCGGCGGATCAATGCGATGATCGCATCTTTTTCTTCTGTAGGAAGCATCGATAGATTTTTTTATGATTTATCATTTATACGTAATGAAGGTGGTTTGGTGTACACACGCACCTCTTTTTTATAATAAATTAATAATCGCGAAGACCACCATCACCATGACAAATTCTGTCCGGCTGTTGATGGCACAGGCCCGTTGCATGTCTCTGCTGTCAAAGGTTCGCGGGTGGTTTCCGATGAACGGTTTCTCGATGACCTCACCGAAATACGTATGCGTACCACCGAACTGACAGTCGAGGATTCCAGCCAAGGCACTCTCGGGATATCCGCTGTTGGGAGAGGCATGCCTCTTTCCGTATCGCCCTACGAAGGTAATGAGGCGTGGCCTGCCTGCCACGAGGATCATCAGCAGGGCGGTGAGGCGCGCCGGGAGATAGTTGGCAACGTCGTCGATACGTGCCGCCACGGTGCCAAACAGACGGTAACGTTCGGTACGATAGCCGATCATGGAGTCGAGGGTGTTGATCATCTTATACGTCATCATTCCCGGAACACCTAAGAGCAGGAACCAGAACAGGGGGGCCACCACCCCATCGGAGAGATTCTCTGCCAAGGTCTCCAACGCTGCCTGACGGATCTCCTGGGCATTCAGCTGTGACGTGTCGCGCCCCACGATCCGTGCCACCTGTCTCCTTCCCTCCTCCAACGACCGGTCTAAGGCTTCGAACACCATCCTCACCTCCTTGATCAAGGTTGTACCTGCCAGACAGAAGAACACTAAAATACAGGAGAGGATGTAACGAGAGATGGTCACCACAGGGTGATCCGACGGCATCCACAAGCCTAATAGGCCGACATCACCGATGATGAACGCCGTAAGGAAGAAGGTGAGAAGGATCAACGCTACTGCCAGCATGCCCCCCTTCATCCGTCGGTGAGCCCCATGGTTCAGTCGCCGCTCCCCACAGGCAATAGCCTTCCCGAAATATACTACGGGATGAGGAAGCCAGGATGGGTCACCCCAGCATTTGTCTAACAGCCATCCGATGAGCAGTTGATAGTCCATTATTGATCATTTAAAAGGAACGGAGGACGAGGGGGCGAGAAGAAGATCCATGGCCTTCACCAACAGGTCATTTTCCTCGGGTGTCTGTGCCGCCACACGGATATAATGGTTGTCGAGTCCTACGATGTTGTGACATGAGCGCACCAGGATCCCATAGCGATCCACCAACCGTCGTTTAATCACCAAGCTGTCGGCATCTGCCATCCTCACCAGCATGAAGTGGGTCTGTGTGGGCATCACCTCTATCGAATCGATCTGGTTCAGGTTGTCACGCAGTCGCTGTGCCTCCTGAAGATAGCCATCCATGTCGAAATGGAAATCAGCATGGTGCTCAAGGATATAGCCACAGGCCACCCATGCCAGTGCGTTCACGCTCCAAGGCATCTGCGACATACGCAGACTGCGGATATAATCTTCCTTCCCAGTGACATAGCCTAAGCGCAGACCGGGAATGCCGTACTTCTTCGTCATCGAGTGCAAGAGGATCACATTCCCCAATTGGGCAGCCTCCCGGGGGTCTATCAGTTCCTCCTTGCAGAAAAACGCATAGCTCTGATCGATAACGAACAGCGTGTGGGGATGATCGAAGGCAGCTTTCACGACCTGTTCCTTCGCAATCACCCGGCCGGTGGGATTGTTGGGGTTACAAAGCCACACCATATTCATCTCGTCATGAATCTCGTCGAGCGAATGGATGGTCGTCACGTCTGAACCATGTAGCCAGCAGGCATCACCATACTCACTGAAGGTGGGCACGAGCACTGCCGAACGGGATCCCCCTCCCGCAGTCTGGGCGATGAGATAGATAGCCTCGGTGGCACCACTGGTGATCAGTGTCTCCTCCGGACGGTTCCTCAGGATGGCACTCAACACCCGTTCCGTCTTGATGGTTTCTGCCGGTGGGTAGTGGTCGATGACATCCATCGCTGCCTTGAGATGTTCTTTCAAACCATCCATCTGGATACTGGGACACAGATTAGAGCTGAAATTGTGCTTGATCACCCCTTCATATTCGTAAATATCATCTCCATGTGCTGTAATCATGCTGCAAATATACAATTTTATTTGGTAAATGTGTGGATTATTGCGCGTTTTTCATTACTTTTGCAATCAAAAAAGAAGTAGAACGATGCAAGAAACAAGACAAAATAGGATTTCCCGACTGCTTCAGAAGGAACTCAGTCTGATTTTTCAGAGTCAGACAAGGATGATGCACGGGGTGATGGTGAGCGTGACACGTGTGAAGATCTCACCCGATCTGAGTATTTGTACCGCCTATCTCAGTATCTTCCCCAGTGAGCGTGGACAGGAACTGATGCAGAATATCCAGAAGAACGAGAAGACGATACGCTACGAACTGGGGACGAGGGTGCGCAACCAACTGCGCATCATCCCCGAACTGCGTTTCTTCATCGATGACTCGTTGGACTACATCGAGCATATCGATGAGTTATTGAAAAAATAACGTCGTTCCCAATCCTCGTTATATCGTTATTTCGAATCATTTAGAATCAAGTGAACTTTCCCTTCTATATCGCCAAACGCTACCTGTTCTCCAAGAAGAGCACGCATGCCATCAACCTGATCAGTGCGATCAGCGTGATCGGTGTGGCTGTAGCCACCATGGCCTTGGTAGTGACACTCAGCGTATTCAACGGCTTCCACGATATGGTGGCAACCTTCTTCACGGCTTTCGATCCGCAGCTGAAGATCACACCGGCAAAGGGAAAGACAGCCCCCGCCGATGATCCTATCCTCACGGAGATCCGACAACTGCCTGCCGTGGATGTGGCCACCGAGAGCGTGGAAGACAATGCGTTGGCTGTCTATCAGGGGCGGCAGGCTATGGTGGTAGTGAAAGGCGTTGACGATAACTTCGCTGAACTCACCCATATCACCGAGATCCTCTATGGCGACGGGGAGTTCGAGCTGCATGCCGCCAACCTGCAATATGGGGTGCCTGGCCTCCGACTGGCATCGGTCTTAGGCACAGGGGCCCGGTGGAAAGACTACCTGAAGATCTATGCTCCGAAAAGGGAGGGCCAGTTGGATCTGACAGCCCCCGAGGAGGCGTTCGTCGAAGACTCCCTGCTCTCCCCCGGTGTGATTTTCTCGGTGAAACAGTCGAAATACGATAAGAACTATATTCTCGTACCCATCAGCTTCGCACGTAACCTGTTCTGGCAGGAAGGGATGCTCTCTTCGTTAGAGCTGCGCCTCAAGGCCGGCAGCGATCTCGATGAGGTGAAGAAACAGATGCGGCAGATTGCCCAAGGTAAATATAAGGTGGAAGATCGCTATGAACAACAGGCCGACACCTTCCGGATCATGCAGGTGGAGAAATTCATCGCCTATATCTTCCTCACGTTCATCCTCGTGGTGGCCTGCTTCAATATCATCGGCTCACTCTCCATGCTCATCATCGACAAGAAAGACGATGTGGTGACACTGCGGAACCTCGGGGCTTCCGACAGTCAGATCATCCGCATCTTCCTTTTCGAGGGACGTATGATCTCGGCATGCGGAGCCGTCATCGGTATCCTCATCGGACTCCTTCTCTGCTGGATACAGCAGACGTTCGGTGTGGTGAGCCTCGGACAGTCGAGCGGCTCGTTCGTCGTGGATGCCTATCCCGTGAGCGTGCACCCCACGGACATCATCCTCATCTTCTTCACCGTCCTCATCGTGGGCTTCCTCGCTGTGTGGTATCCCGTGAGGTACTTTGCGCGCAAATTGATCATTGAATAATTGACAATTCACCATTGATAATTGACAATTGATATGAAGGAAAGAGTATTTTATCTGGTAAGAATCTACATCTTCATGGTGCTGGCACTGATCCTGGCAAAACCATGCTTCATGCTGTATAACCATGCCAACCATCCGTTCACAACCCACGAGGTGATGCAGGTAGTGAGCCACGGCATCACCCTCGACCTCTCCACGGCGCTGTACCTCGTCGTGGTTCCTTTCCTTGTCATCCTCCTGTCATTATGGCTGTGGAACTGGAATCCCCTGCGGCAGCTGCTCAAGGGCTACTATGCCTTGGCGGCCTTCGTGCTGGCACTCGCCTTTGTGGCCGACACCAGTCTGTATGAGTTCTGGGGCTTCAAGCTCGATGCCTCGGTGCTGCCATACCTGAGCACCCCGAAGGAGGCCTTTGCCAGTGTGTCGTTCTGGTATCTCCTCGTGCGCATCCTCGTCATCGCACTCGTCACATGGCTCCTCTATAAGATCATGGTGATACTCACCCCGGTGGAACGGGAACGTCGTCGGAGCATCCGGCAGATCGGATATGCCAGCCGCCGCTCCCAGAAAGGTTGGTTCTTCATCTCTCCCATCAAGCATGGCGGCACGCGCCTCCTCGCCACCTTAGGGGGCCTGCTGCTGATCCCCCTGTTTGTCATCGGCATGCGCGGAGGCACCAGCGTGTCAACGAGCAATGTCGGACAGGTATATTTTTCACAGAACCAGTTCCTGAACCATTCAGCGGTGAACCCGGTGTTCAGCTTCCTCTCCTCCTTCGGCAAGACAGCCTCGGTGAAAGAGGAGAAGCACGAATATCAGTTCTTCAGCGAGAAAGAGTGCAAGAAACTCCTGGAGGGTGTCTTCGACACACGCAGCGAAAGCCCCGATGCCTTGCTCACCACCAAGAATCCCAATGTCCTGATAGTCATCATGGAGGGCTGCGGCAGCATCTTCACCGAGGCCAACGGCAACGGGCATGTCACGCCCAACCTCACGAAACTGTCTGCCGAGGGCATCTATTTCACCAACTGCATCGCCAACAGCTGGCGCACCGACCGCGGTATGGTGAGCATCCTCAGCGGATACCCCGCCTTCCCTAACCAATCGGTGATGAAGATGGCACAGAAATGCGAGACACTGCCCTCCATCGCACGCACCCTCAAGGGCAAGGGCTATGCCACCACGTTCCTCTACGGCGGCGATGCCAACTTCACCAACGCACGCGGCTACCTCACCAGTACCGGTTTCGAGAAGATCATCAGTGAGGATGATTTCTCCAAGGAGGAACGCGGCGACTCGAAATGGGGCGTGAACGACTGGGTGGTGTTCGGACGACTGCTTGATATCGTCAAACAGCAGGCAGCCTCCGCCAAGCCATGGTTCACCACCATGCTCACCCTGAGCAGCCATGAGCCTTGGGATGTGCCCATGAAGAAGAAGTTCGACGACAAGATCCAGAACGCTTTCTATTTCATGGATATCTGCTTAGGCGACTTCATCAACAAACTGAAGAAGACACCCGCCTGGGAGAACACCCTCGTGGTGATCCTCCCCGACCACAGTATCCAGTATCAGGACATCGATCAGACCAAAGCCATGCGCAACCGCATCCCTATGATCTGGACGGGAGGAGCCGTGGCACAGGCTAAACGCATCGGAATGGTCTGCAACCAGACCGATCTCGCCGCCACCCTCTTCGGACAGATGGGGATCCCCCACGATGATTTCACCTTCAGCCGCGACATCCTGAGCAAGACCTACCAACGGCAGTTTGCCATGAACAACTGGACAGAAGGCTTCGCCACCTTCGATGCCTCCGGCTTCAATGCCTATAACCTGAACAGCAAAACGATCATTGCCGGAAAAGAGGGCAACGCCATCGAGACTGGAAAGGCTATCCTGCAGGTGACAAGCGAGGATCTGAGGGAGAGATAAGAAGAGAGAGGATCACTATAACTTCCAACGTATTTGTAGTTCAAGGGAAGGTAAAGAGGAGGAGTTCACCTGTTGGTAACCACTGCCAATGACGGATCGGTCGAAATAGTTGATCACGGCTGCCCGGGCATGGATCATGAATTTCTCCGATAATTGTGCCCGCAGCAGTAACGAATATCGGATTCCTCTGCCATAGACCACCGGGAACGAGAAATTGTAAAGCATGCCGCGCTCATAGAGATACATTCTGCTGTCGTAATCATCCGTGTGGAAATAGGCAGCGGCAAGATGGGTATGGAATATCTTATTCATCTTCCAGTTGACCAACTGACTTAATGTCCACCCTCTGCTGTTATTCTCATTCTTTATACATGCGAAATCCACTTGTGTCTTGGTAGAGACCATGGTTCCATCGTAACATACTGCCACCCTTCCGCGATGTTCCTGTCGGGAGTAAAGGGCTGACTTCTGTTCATTATCCTTTTCCTTAATGCGCAGACGGTAACGAGCAGAGAGATTCCAGTTGCCTGTCAAATACGACAAGCTGAGCAGATAATCCTGATGATAGGATGAGGCCGATGCCTGGTATCGCGGCCATGCGAAATAAGCCACATCAGCATAGGCAGATGCCAGGAGCTTCCGCGAAGGCTGCCAATGCGCTCCTACATACAGTCCGCTTTCATTCTGCACTCTGCCTCCTTCACTGAATGCCTGTGCCTGCAATGACGTATATCGCATACCATAGAAACGTTGCAGCACCATCATACTGAGCTCTGATGACATACGTATTTGGGTAGTGTTTAAGGTGGCGAGAGTACCTTTGCGATCAATAGCGGTCTCCCCGTGGAATGACAAGCGGTGATGGGTATATCCATAGTCAATACTCATATTCATGAAATCACTCCCTTGAGGATAATAGCAACGGTAAACAACTTTCGTGTTAGGTCTTAGTGGTCGGCTAAGGTGAGAATAGACCAAGTTCATAGCCGCATGCCATGCCCCGTTCTTATAGCTCACAGCCGTCCCCGCTGTGGTCAGGAAGGTATTGTTCTTTTTCCTTAGTTCACTGGCAGTACGATGGTAACCTCCTTCCACGAGGGCGGAGATGCTAAGAGTGTCGCTGTTCAGGGTGCCATCCACAGGACGGTAAGATAAAAAAGGTGTTACTTGTAGGTTCCTTGACAGCTGAATAGTTGCAGCCACACCTTGCAAATAGTTCGCTGAAGAAGCTGAAGAATGAGCACGTAGAATTTGACGCTGTCTGCCTAATGAGGTCAGTGCTGCTGACTTCCCCAATAAGAAATCACTGTTCATGACCAGTCCCATACCCATGCTCATTCGGTATTTACCGGCTACAAGTGTTTTTATAATCCCTACACGATGGCACATCAAATAAAAAGAATAGAAATCATAGCCCATTGAATTCCTATTGCTAAAGAATGGCTCACCCGAATCCTTTGCGCCTATCAATCCTGCACGCCAATGGTCACCTTGACGAAATGCATAACGAAGCTGATGTCGGTATCGATCACCTAAATAGCCACTGCGGTCTCCATTCCGTTCATAAAGTGGAACCTTGATCGTAGCCATCACCTCATGATGCCCCCGGCTTTCTGACAGATGCTCCTTCTCCTCCTCACCTAAGAACACAAAACACTGTAGTAAGCGCCTCTTTATTGCATCGAGTGACTCAATCATGGCTAATTCACCAAAGCTCTTTATCGGTGCATAACGATAGAGATAGACGCAGATATCCTCGATCTCTTCGTCGGAAAGAAAAGGCAATTGTGAAAGTTGTTCCTTTGTGGCCGTATTCAGGTTAAACGGATGTTGTTCCAGATCATATAGCAGATCACTTATCTCTTCCCATTGTGCCGATTCCATTTCATCTGGGTCATACAATTGATGGTAATCATTTTCCCACGACTGCGCGGAAAGAAACTGACAAGGAAAACAAAGTAGGCAAAATGTCCACAATAATGACTTTTTCATAGTTGAACGATTTAAGTTTGACATGAGCGGGAATGAGTCCCGCAGGTTACATAAAGGGACCGAGACTCTACATCTCACCCTTTATGAGGGCAAAGGTACGAATAAGTGAGCAAAAATGCAAATGTTTTTTTCTTTTTCACTCACTTAATCGCAACTTTGGCTTCGCCGAAGATACTCACGTTCGGAAAATTGCAAAAACATTTGCATTTTCACTCACTTAATCGTATCTTTGCAGGCATGAAACAGTGGATGACCATCATTGTCTGGCTCGTGATGCTGGGAGCAGGAGGCCCGCTATGGGCACAGTCTTCCGGTAAAGGACAGGTGAACCCTGAGGACCGGCCCGTGGATATGAATAACCCCACGTTCGTGCCGATGATCAAGGTGAGCAAGGTGATGCACCACGGCGACAGTATCCAATATATCGAGATGAACAACGTGTATGTTTATCCGCAACCGGTGTTCAAGAACGAAAAACAACGAAAGGCATATAACCGACTGGTGTATAACGTGAAGAAGGTGCTGCCCATCGCCAAGGAGGTGAACAGGATCATCATCGAGACTGGCGACTACCTGCAGACTCTACCCGACAAGAAGGCACGCGATGCACACATGAAACTGGTGGAGGAGGATATCAAAAAGACCTATACACCGCGCATGAAGAAACTGTCATACTCACAGGGGAAACTGCTGATCAAACTGGTGTACCGAGAGTGCAACAGCTCGGGCTATGAACTGATCAATGCTTTCCTCGGACCTGTAAGGGCAGGGGTGTGGCAGACCTTCGCATGGCTCTACGGTGCCAGTCTGACGAAGAAATACGAACCGGAAGGTATCGACCGACTCACGGAAAGGATTGTGCTGCAGGTGGAGGCAGGACAACTATGAGAAAAGCGAGATGGCAACGCTGCCGTCTCGCTTTTCTTTCTTTACCTGATACAATCTTCTTACATTCCAAATAACACGAATATTACCTAATCAATATAACTAATAACCTTTTTCTAAGTATTGAGCTGAATCTGCCTGCAAAGGTAAGGGTTCCCCCGTTCTCCCTTTATAAATAATCGTTCATTTGCTATGAAAAATGTTTCATGTATCAAATTTAGCAGCGTTTGAACGATATTTTTAACCCGATAAGCGGAAGTTGCGCTACCTTTGCAACATAAAACTTATGTAGAGTACTAACCATAATCAAAACATCAAAGAATGGAAAATCTAAAACGATTCCTTTTGAGCATCATGCTCTTGGCTGTGGGTACGATGATGTACGCGCAACAGCAGGAAATCACGGGTAGCGTCGTTGACCCTTCAGGAGAAGGCGTGATCGGTGCCACCGTGATGGTGAAAGGTACGTCGAACGGTACAATCACCGATTTTGACGGAAACTTCACGATCAAAGTGGGTGAGGGCGATATCCTCACAATCTCTTACATCGGCTTCCAGACGGTGGAACTGCCCGCACAGAACGGGATGAAGGTGACACTGAAAGACGATGCCGAGATGCTGCAGGAAGTGGTGGTGACCGGTTATCAGGTGCAGCGGAAGGCCGACTTGACTGGCTCCGTGGGCGTTGTGGAGACCAAAGACCTGAAGTCGAGCAACCCCGATCCGATGGCATCCCTGCAAGGAAAGGTGCCTGGCATGACGATTACTTCTAACGGCTCTCCCTCGGGCGAGGCCAATGTACATATCCGCGGTATCGGCTCCATGGGTGGTTCGAGCACTACACCTCTTTATATAGTGGATGGTATCCCCTTCAGCGGTTCTCTGAACAGTCTGAACGCTTCGGACATCGAGACGATGCAGGTGCTGAAGGATGCTGCCTCTGCTTCTATCTACGGTTCACGCGCTGCCAACGGTGTGATCGTGATCACCACCAAGAAAGGTAAGAAAGGCGACAACATCAACATCGATTTCAACGCATCTCTTTCCATGGCATGGATGTCGCAGAAGATGAAGCTGCTGAACAGTCAGCAGTATGCCACGGCACTGGTGCAGGCTGCGCTGAACGACGGTAAGAACCCCGTGGACTATGCCCAGAACTACGGTCTGGCACTCGATGTTGCCGGCGGTACTCCCATCTCTGTCTATAACCCTGCCACAGGAGCGATGGAATCGTATGCCGTGGGAGGATTCTACGACGGGTATATGAATGCCAACCGTACGATGAGGTACAGCAATACCGACTGGGTTGACGAGATCGGACGTACTGGTCTTACGCAGAACTACGACCTCTCGCTCTCGAAGGCCAACGACAAGGGATCATCCCTCTTCTCTTTCGGTTACAAGAAGGCTGCCGGTGTGCTGAAATATACTGACTTCGAGAACTTCTCGGCACGTTTCAACAGCAGCTATAAGATTAACAAGATCATCAGCGTGGGTGAGAATGCACAGTTCTCTTATTCTGACAATGTAGATTGCGCACCCTTGGAGAACGCACTGAAGATCGCACCTACCCTGCCGGTTTATGAAGATGACGGTGTGACCTTCTCGGGTCCTGTAGGTGGTATGAGCGACCGTCAGAACCCACTGCGCGAACTTTATCACAACAAGGACAACCGCCTGAAGAAATGGCGTATCTTTGCCAATGCCTACGTGGACGTGACACCCATCAAGGGCATGCTGTTCCGCTCAAACTTCGGTATCGACTACACGAACAGTAATATCCGCTCCCTGCAACATACCTGGAATTCGGACGTGGTGAAGAACAGCACGAATGCCAGCACACTGTCGCAGACACACAGCACGAAATGGACATGGTCGAACACCTTACAGTATAACTTCGACTTCTTGGAGGGCCACAACCTGAACATTCTTGCAGGTATCGAGGCTCATCAGGATAACTACATCGATTTCTCTGCACGCCGTACCAACTACCCGTTGGAGACCATCGACTATATGTGGCCCAATGCCGGTACGGGTATCCAGACCGTTACGGGTGCCGGTGATACCTACAAGCTGATGTCGTACTTCGGTAAGATCGACTATAACTGGAACGACCTGCTGCTCGCCAGCTTCACACTGCGTTACGACGGCTCGAGCCGCTTCGGTAAGAACAACCAGTATGGTACCTTCCCATCGGTATCTCTCGGCTACCGCCTCTCCAAGCATATCAATGCCGACTGGCTGCACGACTGGAAGATCCGCGCCAGCTATGGTGTGACAGGTAACCAGGGCATGAACTCGAACACCGCACACTACGGACTCTACGTCGCCAACTATGGTTCCGACCGCGAGAACTCCACCGCCTACGACCTCAACCTGCAATATTCAGGTACGTTCCCCTCTGGATACTATAAGCTGCAGTCGTCTAACGAAGACCTGAAATGGGAGTCATCATCACAGTGGAACTTCGGTACCGACTTCCTGCTCTTCGGCGGCGATCTCTACGGCTCTTACGATGTGTTCTTCAAAGAGACGAAGGACATGCTCGTACAGCCTGCCTTCCTCGGTGCCATCGGATTCGGTGGGCAGACATGGATCAATGGTCCTACACTGAAGAACTGGGGTATGGAACTCAGTCTGGGCTACCGTCATAAGACATCCTTCGGACTGTCGTACGACATTTCCGGCAACGTGGATTTCTATCGCTCTAAGGTGACCTATCTCCCCGAGAAGTCGAAGAACTCATACGAGCATAACGACTACCATAACCTGGCTCAGGACGGGAAAGCCTATGGCTCACGCATCGGCTATGTGGTGGACGGACTGTATCAGTCGCGTGAGGAAGTGCTGGCACATGGACAGGCTGGTGCACGCGTAGGCGGCTTGAAGTATGCCGACCTCAACGGCGACGGCATGATCAACGAGAAGGACCGCACATGGGTCTTCAACCCCGTGCCCAATTTCTCTTACGGTATCAATGTGTATCTGGCTTACCGCGACCTCGATTTCACCATGTTCTGGCAAGGTGTGGCAGGTGTGGACGTCATCAACGACCAGAAATACCAGACCGACTTCTGGAGCATCACCGATGCAGGCTCAAACAAGGGTGAGCGCCTGATCAATGCCTGGACACAAGCAAACAGTTCGTCAAGCATCCCTGCACTCACCACATCGAACGGTGCCGACGAAGGACGTATGTCTTCCTATTTCGTGGAGAACGGCTCATACATCAAGATGCGCACCCTGCAGCTGGGATATTCACTGCCCGAATCACTGGCAAAGAAAGTGCTGCTGTCGAAAGCACGCATCTATCTCTCGGGAGATAACCTCCTGACCATTAAGTCGGGATCTCTGACATGTTCTGATCCGGAGAACACAGCATGGAACTATCCGCACACTGCTTCGTTCACATTTGGAATACAGTTGGGATTCTAATAGAGTTAAGAATAAAGAGTTAAGATTTAAGAATTATGAAAAAGATCAATTTATATATAGCAACACTGCTGCTTTCTGCCTTTGCAGTTTCATGCAGTGTCGATGATGTGAAGCCCCAGGGCACGCTCGACGAAGAGACGGCGTTCTCCAGTCCTGAGAAACTCGTCACCGCAGCATACGCCAAGCTGGGCGATGACTGGTATTCCTATCCCTTCAACCTCTGGCCCTACGGCGACATGAGTGCCGATGACTGTCTGAAGGGTGGCTCTGGTGAAAACGATACGGGTTACCATCCTATGGAGATTTTCTCTACCTTACAGCCCGACCGCGGAGAGTTTGACGAACTGTGGTATCAGCTCTACAGTGCTATCTCTCGCTGCAACCGTGCCATGGAGTCGATGGTAGATGCCGAAGATACACCCGCCATCAGACAGCTCAGGGCAGAGACCCGCTTCCTGCGTGGCCATTTCTACTACAAGCTGCAGCAGATGTGGTACGAGGTGCCTTACATCATCGAGGGGATGGACAACGCAGCCATCGAGTCAACACCGCAGAGCTCTCACGACGAGATCATGCAGCATATCATCGATGACTTCCAGTATGCATACGAGAATCTGCCCGAGGCTAATCCCGGCACGACAGGACGCGCTCACAAAGTGGCTGCTGCCGCCTATCTGGCTAAGTGCTACCTGAACTGGGCTTACGGCGACGGCTATGAGGCCACGACAGGCTATAGCCATGTGGATCAGACCAAGATCCAGAAGGTCATCGAATATACGAATGTGGTGAAGAACTCTCCCTACGACTATCTCGACACCTACGGACATATCTTCCTGCAGGACTATGCCAACTCTTGTGAGAGCATCTTTGCCGTACAGCACTCCAACAAAGCCGATGACGGCACACAATTCGGACGCGCCAACTGGTCGAACATGCTGAATGGCGTATGGGGCATCTGGTCGTGCGGATGGGATTTCCACAAACCCTCGCAGAACCTCGTCAATGCTTTCAAGACACGCAACGGTCTGCCGATGGACGATTTCGATGAGGATCACAATGCCATCGTGGTAAATGGTGCTGACTCCAAATACAAATACGATCCACGACTGTTCCACACGGTGGGTATGCCTACCTATCCATATAAATATGAGGAACAGTACACTCTGACCAAAGCGAACAGTCGTACACCGAACACCTACGGCTACTATTGCTCCATGAAGGAGGTTCCGCAACGTTCCAAAGGTGAGGACTACGACAATCCCTGGCAGGCATTCGGACAGAACGACTATGTGCTGCGTTACACCGACGTGATGCTGATGCGTGCCGAGGCACTGATCGAGAGCGGTGACTACAACGGTGAGGCCCTGCAGATTATCAATACCATCCGTGAGCGTGCCAAGAGGGATATCAGCAGCTCTTCCCTGATCAAATATGCCAAGGATCAGTGTGACATCGCTCTCTATGGAAACTTCGCATCAAAGGACGATGCCCGTAAGGCACTGCGCTGGGAGCGCCGCGTGGAACTGGCTATGGAGGGACACCGCTTCTTCGACCTTCGTCGCTGGGGCATGTTGTCGGAAACGTTGAACAAGTACTTCGAGTCAGAGAAAACCGACGAATACGATGGTCAGACCTACGCACTGTACTATAAAGAGGCATTCTTCACCAAGGGTAAGAATGAGTACTTCCCCATAGCATCCAACCAGATGAACTATGTGCAGGGACTCTATCATCAGAATAAGAACTACTAATGGTATTGACATTCGACAATTGATAATTCATAATTGAAAAAGCGAAAAGATATGAAGACGATATATAATAAAATAGGTGCAGCACTGATGGGTATCCTGTTGTTGGCTTCCTGTCAGGACAGAGATCTCCCCGGCTCTGGCAAAATGCAGCTCACGCAACCTGATGTGGCAGGTATTACCGGTGCACTCAGCGGTGAGAACAACTACGACTATACACTGACATGGGCTCCCAGTACGCAAGGTGCCGTGATGCAGGTGGCTGTCTATAAGAACGGAACGCAGCAGCAGGCTCTCACTCCCTGCACGGGAAATTCATTCACACTGAAGAACCTGGAGACCAACCAGCTGTACGAGTTCCTCTTTAAGTTCGCTAACGACGAGGCCCTGTCGAATGGTGTCATGACATCCTTCACCCGTCCGGGTGCAGCCTCTGCCAGCGAGCTGAAGTTTGAGCAAATCGACATCAACGATGATCAGCACGACCTGCAAGTGACATGGAAGGCCAGCGAGAATGCCACCTCATACATCCTGAAACTCGTCAACGGCGATGGATCAAGGACCATCAACGAGACCGTGAACGGTACCTCCTACCTGCTGAAGAATGTATCCATGAAGGAACGCTGGGAGGCTACACTCATCGCTCAGAACGACGAAGGCAAGGCTCTGCCGATTACCGGTTCCACGAAGATTGGTGGAAAGATTCCGGCATTCCTCTCTGAATATGCCACACCCGAGGAGCTCGTTGCCAACGGTGACGATGACGAGGCCAGTGCATGGCTGTGGTTCCAGGAGAACTATCCCAAGGGCGAATATGTCTATTTCGGTAATATCAGTACGGTACAGGATATCGAAGACTACCGCATGCTCTTCTATATGCGTGACATCGAGACGGGTAACGTAGATGACATCTGGAACTTCTCGGATGTGGCCAGAAACGCTGCACCTTGCATCGAACAGTATGTGAAGAATGGCGGTAACCTGTTGCTGTGGTCGCATGCCGTGCCTTACATCGGCACCATCAACCGCCTCCCGACCTCACTGCTTCGCGGTGTGAGCAATGCCTTCGGCTGTGGTACCGGCGGCTGGAACCCCGATACATGGAAGATGGGTGTATGTCTTAACACGGGTGCCTTCTCGAAGGATTTCAGCAGTCATCCCATCTATGCAGGCATTCCCACGGAGAAGCTGAACGACAACTGCTTCGCTGCCATCGCCTTCAAGGGACCGGGCTGGACGGAAGACCATAACTGTCTGTTCTTCGATATCCCTGTGAAACTGACCGACATGAACAACACCTCGGAGGAGTGCTACAATGCCGTGACCGAGGAATACGGAATCTATCCGTTGGGCACATGGGATTCACAGGTTTCATGGGTTTCTCAGCTCAACGTATGGGAGGCCAAGGGTGCTCCACTGGCTCCGGAAGGATTCCAGAAAGGTTGCGGTACCGTGCTCTGCATCGGTAACGGCGGTTGTGAGTTCTCCATGAAGAACGAGGACGGTACGCCCGACAAGAGTGCAAACCCCAAGAACAATTCATGTCAGGGTAATGTCCTGAAACTGGCAAAGAACAGCGTTGAATACCTGATGTCTATCTAAACATAGATATCTTGAATATAGCTTGGATGCCCACCCTTCTCAGAACCATTTCATGGATGAGAGGGGTGGGCATTGTTTTTCATGCAACGGAGATGATGTCTTCAAATCCATCCATCTGATAGACAAATCACAAAAATATTCCTCACGACATGACTTAATTTTTATTATTTTTGTATCTTTGCCGATGCAAATAAACAATAACCCAAAAGCCATGTATCGATATCTATCCTACCTTTTCCTGCTTTTGGTATGCTTTTCCTGTTCGAAGAGTAAGCCGAAATACGTGATTGGCGTTTCTCAATGTAGTGAGGACATCTGGCGAAACAAACTCAACGACGAGTTGCGTAGGGGGGCGTATTCCTATGATGGCACAGAGTTACTTTTTGTTTCTGCCAATGATAATGACCAGAAACAGATTGAACAGATAGACCAATTCGTGAATGACGACATCGATCTGCTCATTGTCTCTCCCAATCAGGTAGCAACGATCTCTCCTGCCATCGACCGTGCCTACGATAAGGGCATCCCCGTGATCGTGTTCGACAGGAAAACCAACAGTAAGAAGTTCACTGCCTTCATCGGTGCCGACAATGCCGGCATGGGACGTGAGATGGGCGAGTATGTCGCTTCGCGCTTAGGAGGCAAAGGACGTGTGGTGGAGATCCGCGGACTGAAGGGTTCCTCTCCCGCCATTGAACGTCACAAGGGTTTTGAGGAAGCCATTTCGAAATATCCGGGTATTCAGATCGTGGCATCGCTGCAAGGTGACTGGACCGAGAAGAGCGGCAAGGAAGCCATGGAGCAACTGCTCAGAGAGGGCCATCCAGGGAAGATCGATTTCGTGTTCGGACAGAACGACCGTATGGCAGTGGGTGCCTACAAGGCGATGAAAGAAGCCAACCATCAGGGCACCTTGTTCTGCGGCATCGATGCCCTGCCTTCGAAGGGAGGCGGCATTGAGTGTGTGCGCGACGGTATCCTCGATGCCTCGTATATCTATCCCACCCACGGCGATGAGGTGATGCACCTGGCAATGAATATCCTCGAAGGGAAACCCTATCAGAAAGACAACCCGTTGAAGGCAGCACTGGTGACAAAGGCCAATGCCCATGTGCTGCTGATGCAGAATGAGGAGATTGTGCGACAGGATGGCTATCTGAGTGAGTTGAAACAGAAAGCCGACAGCTACCTGGTTGAGCTGAGCAGTCAGCGCTTACTTACATTCCTCTCCATCGGCTTCATCGGACTGCTGCTGCTCTCTGCCGTCATCATCTACCTCTATCAGCGACAGCGCACACATATCAACAAGGAACGGGAACAGATGGCTCGTGCCCAATTGAATTTCTATACACAGGTGAGTCATGAGCTGCGCACCCCCCTGACACTCATCGAAGGACCATTAGCCCAGTTGGCTACCACTCCCGAGGTGCAACAGGCCAGTGAGACGACCTCCGAACTCTTTGCCATTGTGCGACGTAACACCGATCATCTCTCTGCACTGGTCAATAAGATCCTGGATGCGGAGAAAGAGGAGAGAGGAGAGATAAAAGAGGAAAGGCTACGGGTAGGCGAACAAAGTTCGGGAATGAGAGGAGAGAGGAAAGAGGAGAGAGATATGATGAAAGAGGAAAGGCTACGGGTAGGCGAACAAAGTTCGGGAATAAGGCTACGGGTAGGCGAACAAAGTTCGGGAATGAGAGGAGAGAGGAGAGAGGAGCTATCCAAGTCATCTCTGCTGATCGTGGATGACAACCCTGACATCCGCACCTACCTGCGAACGATCTTGGAGAACAGGTATGAGGTGACAGAGGCCGCCGACGGAAAGTCGGGTCTTGAAGTAGCCCATGCATCCGTGCCCGACCTCATTATCTCGGATGTGATGATGCCCGTCATGAACGGTCTGGAGTTCTGTCAGCAGGTGAAGCAGCATGTGGCAACCAGTCATATCCCCGTGATCCTCCTCACCGCCCGTGCCCTGAGTCATCATCAGGTGGAGGGATATGAGAGTGGTGCCGATGCCTATCTCACGAAGCCTTTCTCGCCCGAGGTGCTGTTAGCCCGTGTGGAGAATCTGTTGAAGAGCAGGGAGAAACTGAAAGAGCTCTTCAATACCCCTGAGCAGCACGCAGGTCGTGAGGAGCAACCACAGAAAGAGGAGCACCCTGTGGAGAGCAGCGTAAATTCGCGCGACCGACAGTTCGTGGAGCGCCTGCGACAGATTATCCAGGAGAAGATGACCGATTCGAACCTAAGTGTCGAGGATGTGGGTGCAGAGATCGGACTGAGTCGTGTGCAGCTCTACCGCAAGGTGAAGGCACTGACAGGCTCTACCCCCGTTGACCTGATTCGTAAGGCTCGTCTTGCCAAAGCAAGAGAGCTGCTACAGACTACAGGTAAGACCGTTTCGGAAGTGGCCTACGACGTAGGATTCTCTGCCCCCTCGTATTTCACGAAATGTTTCAAAGAGGAATACGGCATGCTTCCCGGCGATCTGCAATAACGTGCAAGAATCGTTACAAAGGATAGAAAAAATGTATCATGCAACATTTTTAAGAGCAAATGAACGATTTTTTCTATCCTTTCTTCTTGTCTTTGTCTATCTTTGCACCATACATTTTGCAAACAACTAACCCTACAAAAAGATGAGAAGAAAAAGGATTGCCCTGATGGCCATGATGATGACAGCGTTCTGTGCCGTAATGATGGCACAGAAGCCCATGCTGCTGAGTGACAATCATGCCATGATGAGAGTGGAGAGTGCATCTCGCTACCTGCTGCTGCCTGTAGAGGAGAAAGCAGAGATTGCCAACCTACGAGTGTTGAATCAGAATAGCGAGGTGATCCAGTCACTGAACGCCCGCCTTTCTGTAGATAAGGTGGACTATTATGTCCCCTTGGAAATCAAGGGAGCCGCCCTGCTGGATATCGTGTTCCATGGTGACCGCCGTTCAGCCGGTGCCGTGAAAGACTATGCCTGCTGGCGCGAGATGAAATACGACAACACTTTCGACACCGCCAACCGTGAACGGTTCCGTCCTGCCTACCACCACACCCCGGTGTGGGGATGGATGAACGACCCCAACGGTATGTTCTATCAGGATGGTGTGTGGCATCTCTGCTACCAATGGAACCCCTATGGATCACAGTGGGAGAACATGACATGGGGCCACTCCATCTCGAAAGACCTCATCCACTGGGAAGCACTGCCCGCAGCCATCGTACCCGATGGAATAGGCACCATCTTCAGTGGCTCCTGTGTCGTTGACAAGGAGAATACGGCAGGATTCGGCAAGAATGCCATCATCGCCTACTACACCTCGGCGGCAGAGAGTCAGACACAAAGCATGGCCTACTCCACCGATGGCGGTCGTACCTTTAAGAAATATGATAAGAATCCCGTCATCACCTCAAACATTCCCGACTTCCGCGATCCTCACCTCTTCTGGCATGAGCCCACAGGAAAATGGATCATGGTGCTGGCCGCTGGTCAGGAAATGCAGATATACTCCTCTGCCAACCTGAAGAACTGGACATTGGAGAGCAGCTTCGGTCATGGCTATGGCAACCATGACGGTGTATGGGAATGTCCCGACCTGATGAAACTGCCTGTGCGCGGCACTGGCAAAGAGAAATGGATGCTGATCTGTAACATCAACCCCGGCGGACCCTTCGGCGGCAGTGCTACCCAGTATTTCGTCGGCGACTTCGATGGTCACCGCTTCACTTGTGAGTCGAAGCCCGAGGTGACGAAGTGGATGGACTACGGGAAAGACCACTATGCCACTGTCTCCTTCGACAATGCCCCCGACGGCCGTCATGTGGCCATCGCATGGATGAGCAACTGGCAGTATGCCAACCAGGTACCCACCAAGCAGTTCCGCTCTGCCAACTCCATTCCCCGCGACCTTGACTTGTTCATTGATGGTGATGAGACCTACTGCGGTGTGACACCTTCGAAGGAGATGTTGACCGTGAGAGGCAAGAGCATCAAGAAGCCCACAGAGACCTGTGAGTTGGTGATCGACCTGAAAGGCTCTGCCCGATGGCAGTTGAGCAACACCCGTGGCGAGCGTGTCATCATGGAATACGATGCCGTGAAGAAGACATTCACCATGAACCGCGAGGAGAGTGGCGACCTGTCGTTCAGCGAAGCTTTCCCCGTAACCACCTGCGCCCCCACCCACGGTGCTGTCCGCCAGATACGTATCTATATCGACAAATGCAGTCTGGAAGCCTTCGATGGTGAAGGGAAGTTTGCCATGACCAACCTGGTGTTCCCCTCAGAGCCCTACAACACCGTCAAGGTACTGTCGGGTAAGGCCAAGACTACCATCTATCAAGTGAATCCATAAAACAAACATACAATCATGAAACAAAACAAAACCATCTTACTGATCCCCGTGATGTTCTGCTTCTTCGCGATGGGATTCGTGGATCTGGTAGGCATCGCCTCCAACTATGTGAAAGAAGACCTGCAGCTGAGCGACTCCGTGGCGAATATCTTCCCCTCGCTCGTGTTCTTCTGGTTCCTGATCTTCTCCGTGCCCACGGGCATGCTGATGAACAAGATCGGAAGGAAGAAAACCGTGCTGCTCTCATTGATCGTTACCGTGGTGTCGCTGCTGATGCCGATGTTCGGTGAGAACTTCCCCATCATGCTGTTATCGTTCTCGTTGCTCGGCATCGGAAACGCATTGATGCAGACATCCCTGAACCCGCTGATCTCTACCGTACTGAAAGGGGGAAACCTCGCCAGTACCCTCACCTTCGGACAGTTCATCAAGGCCATCGCCTCATTCCTGGCACCATACCTCGCCATGTGGGGAGCCACCGCCGTACTGCCGTCCTTCGGACTGAACTGGCGTGTGCTGTTCCTGATCTATTTCGTGGTAGGTCTTTTAGCAGCCTTCTTCCTGTGGATCACCCCGATCGAGGAAGAGCCCATCGAGGGGAAAGCCTCATCGTTCATGGACTGTCTGAAACTGCTCGGCAAACCCATCGTGCTTCTCTCGTTCTTAGGTATCATGTGCCATGTGGGCATCGATGTGGGTACCAATACCACCGCTCCGAAGTTACTGATCGAACGGGCAGGCATGACACTCAATGAAGCGGCCTTCGCCACCAGCCTGTATTTCATCTTCCGTACCATCGGCAGTCTTACGGGCTCTTTCTTCCTCCGTGTGATGAACAACCGCGTGTTCTTCACCATCAGTGTGGTGATGATGGCCCTGTCGATGGCGGGCATGTTCATGGGCACATCGAAGACATTGCTCTATGTGGCTATCGCCTTGGTGGGCTACGGCAACTCCAACATCTTCCCCTTAGTGTTCTCCCAGGCACTACGCTCAGTGCCAGAGAAGCAGAACGAAGTGTCGGGTCTGATGATCATGGGCCTCTTCGGCGGTACGGTGTTCCCTTTGTTCATGGGCTTCGCCAGTGATGCCGTCGGACAGGCTGGTGCCGTGGCAATCATGGCCATTGGTGTGATCTATCTGTTCACCTATATTAAACAAATCAAATAATCAACCTATAACCCCAATCAACTATTGTCATGAGTAAAAGATATATCATCGGATTAGGCGAAGCACTGTGGGATGTGCTTCCCGAAGGAAAGAAGTTGGGTGGAGCCCCGGCAAACTTCGCATACCATGCAGGACAGTTCGGCCACGACACCATCGCCGTGAGTGCGTTAGGAGAGGACAAGCTGGCAGAGGAAACCATCGCTGCCTTGGAAGAGCATGAGCTCAGCTACTGCATGCCACGGGTTCCCTACCCCACCGGCACCGTACAGGTGACGTTGGATGATCAGGGCATCCCCACCTATAATATCCGCGAGGGGGTGGCATGGGATAATATCCCGTTCACCGCCGAGGTGGAGGATCTGGCCATGCACTGTCAGGCCGTGTGCTTCGGTTCCTTGGCACAACGCAGCATCGTATCGCGGGAGACCATCGGGAAGTTCTTAGACCATACCCCCGCCGACTGCATGAAGATCTTCGACATCAACCTCCGTCAGAGTTTCTACACCAAGGAGATCATTGAGGAGTCGATGAAGAGATGCAATATCCTGAAGATCAACGACGAGGAACTGGTCATCGTGAGCAGAATGTTCGCCCTGCCCGACTTAGATGAGGAGAAGCGTTGCCGACAGCTCATCGAGACTTATCACCTCGATGTCCTTGTGTTGACATGCGGCACCAACGGCAGTTATGTATTTACAAAAGACACCACATCGTTCCAACCCACACCGAAGGTGGAGGTGGCAGACACGGTGGGAGCCGGCGACTCCTTCACCGGCAGTTTCTGCGCTGCCCTCCTCAATGGCAAGTCAGTGGAGGAAGCCCACAAATTAGCTGTGCAGGTGAGTGCCTTCGTATGTACACAAAACGGTGCCATGCCGGTATTGCCGGAGAGCCTGAAACAATAAGTCACTAATCAATCTGTTCTCGCTTAATCGTTGGATGTAATCCAATGATTAAGCGAGCTTAGCTCTCCTCTCGCTGCTTCATCAGTTTGACTTCGTCGACTTCTGTCGCGACTCGGGATAGCTTAAGCAAGCTTAGCTCTCCTCTCGCTGCTTCATCAGTTCCCTATATGGGAGGCTCAACCGCTACTCCCATCGCTCTTTCACTAAGGTAAACACGCCCCATCAAAGGGGCGGCTTTAAGGATATTTTCCGTTTATTCCGTTGTTCCTCTCTTTTATTATTCTACGGACTTTAAGGACTTTACGGACGATCAGCCGTACAGGATGATCATTATTCGTGTCATTCGTGTGATTTGTGTTTGTTTAACCCATGCGGATCTGGCAGATTCTGCGGATTCTTGTTTCTACGGACTCTTTGGACTTCAAGGACAAGCCGTACAGGCTAATTATAAATTCCGTGATTTGGCTTCCCCTAAAGCGTCGATTTCCAATTCCGTGCTTTTTCTCTCCGCTTTGCTTTGAGTGACCTTTGGTTCTGTGTGAAATATTGATTATCTCTGGCTATCGCCGAAGATACTCTCGTTCGGGAGTAAAAACAAAAAATGACTTTTTGTTTTGTATTCCGCTCACTTAATTGGTACTTTGGCTTCGCCGAAGATACTCTCGTTCGGGAATAAAAACAAAAAGGTATTTTTGTTTTGTATTCCGCTCACTTAATCGTATCTTTGCACCGTAAAGCGAGAATGATGAGAAAGGCGATGCTCCTTACCCTCCTGTCAGTGCTTGCACTCTTTGCCTGCACCGACCGCCGCTACCCCACGACGTTGGTGGCAGCCGACAGCCTCTGTGCCGTCAATCCCGACAGCGCCCTGCACCTGCTCACCCAATACAAAGACTCCATCCAGACGGCATCCAAGACCCACCGAATGTACTACCACCTGCTTACCGCCAAGGCATCCGACAAGGTCGACCTGTTGCAGCCCGATGCCGATCACATCCTTTCCCTTGTTGACTATTATGAGCACGGCGGCGACAGATTCCTCCTTTCCACCGCCTACTACTATGCCGGACGTACCTATTGTGAGCTGCATGACGCTCCACAGGCACTGGGCTGGTTCCAGAAGGCTGCAGAGGCTGCTGGAGAGGATTGGAGTCTCCAGAGTAAAATACACAGTCAGATGGGATACCTTTTCCTTTGCCACATAATAACATCAATCAAATAGATATGAAAAGAATTATATTATTATCATCCTTTATGCTGTGCTTGTTGTCTTATGCACAGCAACCGCCAGAGACAGAAGGAAATGAAGTCACTTTAGCGGAAGTTGATCCTGCCGGAACAACAAGTCAACATTAATCATTTCCGTCTATAGTTTTAACCTCTGGTATGCAAGAGATTCTCGCCTCCCGCCTATTCTGTTATAGTTTCATGACAATCAATACAACAAATACCTGTTATGTTTAAGTTTATTGCACTTTTCTGCATGTTCCTGTCCATCCTTCCTTCAAGGGCACAGACGATCCTTCTCGACAGGGAATCGTGCAGGCCGATTACACGCGCTTCTGTCTTCGATGAGGAAAACCATCCGGTTGGCTTGACGGATTCCAACGGGTTCCTACCTGACTTGCAGGGAGCAAGGCAGATACGTGTCACATGCCTTGGCTATCAGACAATGGAAACAAAAGTGTCAGATATCGGTAAGGAACTCTATCTCGTGCCAATGGACTATCCCTTGAAGGAAGTCGTTGTGAATAGTGACTCACAATACTCCCGTCTGAAGCTGACATGCTACTATCGTGACTTCGTCGTTTTTGGCGGTAGGATATATACAGACATGTTGGGAAACAATACAGACCTGTTTTACAGTGATGGCATCTGTACCATATATATACCGCGACCCACCTATGGCGGGATACTGAGTGGTACACGTCGTGTGAATGAGATAAGACGGGATGTTGTAGGAAGTGGTCTGTTTGGCTATACGGACGTAGAGGACATGCTGTTCCTTTGGGGACGGAGCATGGTGGATATAGTCAAGAACAAAGAGATGTACGTTACGAGAGAGGATGGGAATATAACAACCGCGTACAAGAAGAAGAAGGATTCCCTTGTATGGGAAGCAACCATAGTACGGGATAGTCTGTCATCTCTCATCTTCGTTGATTACATCGATGGAATGGCTCTGTCAGGGAAAGTACGAAATGCGTATGACAAACAAGGCCGAAAGATCAGCCTGAAGCTTAGGAAGGGTAAGGATCATATAAAGGAGATTTACCGTATGACTCCATATTCCAGGGTTCCCATGTCATCGCTTATTGCACATAACGAAAGTTTCGACTTTGTCATCTATGGTGATGAAGGTGAGCAGAAAGGGAGCTACATAAGGGAGATATATCCCGTGGAGGCGGAATATCTGACGAAGGAGGAATACAAGGCACAGAAGAAGCAGAAAGGCGAATATACTTATGATGACATCGACCGACTGGCAAAGGAGGCACTTGTTCAAGACCTGACACCTGAGATCCGATCGCGAATCGAACAACTCAGGAAAAAGGAATGAGGTGTGCCCTTGTGCCGATCTTTCTGCATTCCCGTGGAATATTCAAATTCTGTGGATCGATGTTTCTACGGACTTATTGGACTTCAAGGACTATCAGCCGTATAGGCTGATTAAAAATTTCAGTGATTTCAGTGATTTCTGTGTGACAATAATCATAATATCTGTGTGACAAAATCCGTTGACTATGTTGACTATGTGTAAGAATATTGTCAGGATAATTCGCAATTATTTAAGGGTTGTGAAAGAATGCTAATTGAAAAGAAGGGAATACCCGGAGGGTACAGAAGTATCCCAAAGTGCCTTTATGTGCAAGTAAAGTCTGTTTGGGTTCAAAGTAGAGTCTCATTGGGTTGCAAGTAAAGTCTGATTTGACCCCAAGTAGAGCCTACGTAATGTTTACGTAGGGTCTGTTTAGGGTCGTTCCAGACTTTACTTACACCTGTTCCGCCGTCATCTACGACTCGTTCCGCCGTCACCATCCACTTGTAGATGCCGTCGGAACGGGTGAAAACGCCGATCCGAACGACCCTTAGATGACGTTTCTTCGAAAAACCATAATTCTTACTTTTGAAAGTTTGCGGGGTGCCCTTACGGGCAGAAATTGAACAAATTTTTCCAAATCTTTCAAATAACTGTGCTATTGATTTGTTTGATTTTGAATAGATTTTGTTCAATTTCTGCCCGTAAGGGCACCCCCCAGAAGAGTCATTTAGTTCTTTTACTTCACAAAAACGGTGTTTCTGACCACTAAAAACTATGTTTTTGACCCAAAAATACTATGTTTTTGGACTCTAAAAACATAGTTTTTGCAAGTCGAAAATGCCGGATTCTACTAACTCGTTCATTATCAACCACTTACTAAACCCCGTCAGAATCGCTCAATTTCAACCGAGAGGGCAGTTGGTTCTCCCCGTGCCCGTATTTCGCGTTAAACGAAGTTAATTTGTCAAGAACATTCAAAGATTTAACATTTGAGCGATCATTCATATTGTCTGTTCATCGTTCCGTGGAATCATGAAAAACACATACCGTTTAAACTTTTTATAAGTTTAACAGTCTAATAGATTACATTCCCTAAACAACAGTACAATTGTATTATATTAACTTATTATGAAAAAATTACTCTTACCGCTACTACTCATGGTAGCCCTGTCTGCAGATGCTGCAGAAAACCCTGTGTTAACGATTGAAGGTGGTCGGGTACAAGGTGTATTGGCCGACGATCATCCAGATGTGTATGTGTATCGTGGCATCCCCTATGCTGCTCCTCCCATCCGTGAGAACCGCTGGAAGGCACCGCAGCCCGTTGTGCCCTGGAAGGGTGTGAAGATCTGCGACACCTTCGGTAGGCCGAGCTATCAAGCCATCCAATACCCCGGCGGCTACTATACTGAATGGGGCTATGGCAAGGAGGCAGCCTTCAGTGAGGACTGTCTGTACCTGAACGTATGGACGAAAGCGCCAGGGAAAGTGGGCAAGAAACTGCCTGTAGCCCTGTGGATACATGGTGGCGGCTACCGCGAGGGATTCGGTTCCGAGCCAGAGTTCGACGGACAGGAATGGGGTGCCAAAGACGTGGTGCTCGTCAGCATCAACTACCGTCTGGGCATCTTCGGTTTCCTCACCCACCCCTTACTGGCAGAGGAGAGTCCAAATCATGTTTCCGGCAACTACGGTATCCTGGATCAGATCGAGGCCCTGAAGTGGATCAAGAAGAACATCGAACAGTTCGGAGGTGATCCTAACAATGTGACTATCTTCGGACAGAGTGCCGGCGGCGGCAGCGTGCGCACCCTTTGTGAGTCGCCTTTGGCTCGTGGTCTGTTCCACAAAGCCGTCATCATGAGTGCGCAAGGTCTGGCTATTCCCAACCCCAACGGTGGTATGATGGGTGCCCGTTACAGTGGGGGCTCCATCGAGGATGCTGCTGCCAATGCCAAGAAGATGTTCGACTGGACAGGTATGACCGATCTGCAGAAGATGCGCCAGGCATCTACCGAGACTGTCTTCGCACTGCCTACGATCTATGCACAGGCCAACAGCAGCGGACAGCAACAGGGCGGTTTTGGCATGATGCGCATGGGAATGGGCTATATGCCGATGATCGACGGTTATGTGAGCGTGAAGAGCTTCGATGATGCCACCCGCGAAGGCACATTGGCGGATGTACCCTATATGATTGGCTATACGCTCAACGATATGGGTAACATGGCACCCAACATCGCCGAGTTCTGTAAGGTACGCGAGCAGAAAGGTGGGAAAGCCTGGGCATACGAGTTCGCCCGTCCGCTGCCCGACGATGGCAGTCATCCCGAAGTGACACAGCGTCTGCGTGGCGCCTTCCACTCCAGCGACCTCTGGTTTGTGTTCAAGAGTCTGAAGCACTGCTGGCGCCCCTGGACAAAGGGCGACTGGGATCTGTCGGAGAAGATGCTGACGGCTTGGACAAACTTCGCCAAGTACAGTGATCCGAACGGTCCGAAGGGTGGCGAATGGAAGCCCTGCACAGCAAAGAACACGAAGTTCATGGTGTTCAAACTGAACGACCAGGATGCGGAGGCATCGTTCTTTGGTGAGCCGGAGAAAGCTCCCCAGCAAGGTGGCTTCGGATTCGGAAGACCTCGTCAATAGAAAATGCCGAGAAGCAGCAGGAAGGTCTTGGGGTGCATCGTGGAACGTAGCGACTCAAGACCTCTCTGCCGCTGTTTTTTTACTGTATTCAACGTGATGCCCATGACCGCTGCTATCTCATGGTTTTTCTTTCCTTTCATGGCCAACAGAAAGATCTCACGCTGTTTGGGCGGTAACTGATCAATGGCAACGAACAGTTGCCGATACACCTCTTCTTTGTGTAACAACAGTTCCATATTACCATCAAGGCGCATCTCACGATATTCCTCTACGATGCGCTTCTCGTGCCCCTGTCGTACCTGCTGATGGCGGAGATAGTTGATACACTCGTTACGGGTGGAGTTATAGAGATAAGCTTTCAGGGTGCCTACCGTCTGGAAAACGTTTTTCTTCTGCCATGTCTTGAAGAACACCTCCTGGACAATGTCTTCTGCTATCTGATATTCTTCCGTCATCTGCACCGCAAAACCCACCAGTGCCTTATAGAACACTCTATAAAGCAACTGCAACGAAAGGTTACTCCACTGGTGAATCACATCCAGATTCAACTCATATTCCTCGGAAGACATCTCTTCTCTCTCCTTGATTGAATGACCTCTATATAATAAAGGTGGTGCAAAAGTAAGAAAAAAAAATGATTCATAAGCAAAATCACCTGAAAAATACCATATTTATGTGATTCAGCAACAAAAACAACAAGATTGTGAGATTAAAAGGAAAAGACTTTTGTTTGCTTTCTATTTGTAAGGAAACCAACATGGAATACTTACACTTTATCACATTTATAGTTTTTCAAGAATAAAAGTGGAAAGTTTTTTCACGAAATAGATGTCACAATGGACGAAATGTTGTACTTTTGCAAACAAATAAGATCATTAACCACTATTCACAACACAGACACAAAATAGCCCCGCCTCTTGTATCCCACCATGACACCCACTTCCCTTCTCAGGGGAGAGGGCGAGGGAACAGAGGCACGAAGACTGTGAAACTACGAAACATGAAAAGAAAACTTAATTTCTTGATTGATCTGACTTCTAATTCACGTTTTTTATTTACTTTTGCAAAGTAATAATCACCAATTTGTTATTTACTAAAACTTTGAACAGGAATGAAGAAGATCATGACATTGGCATTGGCCCTGATGATGATGGGCGGATGCGTACAGGCACAGGAAGCCATTAAACTGCCACAACCCAAGAAAGAGTCGTTGAACATGCCATTAGGCGAAGCCCTGCAGAACAGAAGATCGTATCGCGAATACACGGTGAAGGAGATCAACCTGCAGCAGCTCTCAACACTGCTCTGGGCTGCCAGCGGTGTGAACGACCCGCAAAGCGGAAAACTCACAGCTCCTACTGCCGTCAACATGCAGGACATCAAGATATACGTGTGCACCGCTCAAGGGGTTTGTCTGTACAACGCAAAGGAGAACACCCTGGTTCCCGTGATCAGTAAGGATATCCGCGAGGCACTGGCAGGTCCACAGAAATTCGCTGCCAGTGTGGCCGTGAACCTGCTGTTAGTAAGCGACCAGAGCACACGCGACCGCAAGAATGAGCATTATGGCGCGATGGATGCCGGCTATGTGTCGCAGAATATCTATCTGGCATGTGCTGCCATGGGACTGCGCACCGTGGCCCGTGCCATGATGAACCAAGAGGTGGTGCGCAAGGAACTGAGCCTCCCCGAGGGAGCCTTTCTTGAACTGAACCATCCAATCGGTTATTAAGATACCGGCCGCACTGGGAAAGGAAATACCGACATGGCCCTGATCAACGAACATTATCTCAAACTGACGAAGAACTATCTCTTCGCCGATATCGCCAAGAAGGTGAACGCCTACCAGGTGAGTCACCATAACGCACGGGTGATCAGCTTAGGCATTGGGGATGTCACACAACCCCTCTGTCCTGCTGTCATCGAAGCCATGCACCGTGCCGTTGGCGACATGGCCACCCAGGAAAGGTTCCATGGCTACGGCCCGGAGCAAGGATACCCTTGGCTGCGCGAAGCTATCGTGAAGAACGACTTCCTGCCCCGTGGTATTCATATCAGTCCGGAAGAGGTGTTTGTCAACGACGGTGCCAAGAGTGACACTGGGAATATCGGTGACCTGCTGCGCTGGGATAACTCCATGGCCGTCACCGATCCCATCTATCCCGTATATATCGACTCCAATGTGATGAACGGACGGGCGGGGACTGTGAACGAACGGGGGGAGTGGAGCAACGTCACCTACATACCCTGTACAGAAGAGAACGGGTTCGTTCCGCAAATTCCCGACCACCGCGTGGACATGATCTACCTGTGCTATCCCAACAACCCCACGGGAACGGTCATCACGAAGGATGAACTGCGCAAATGGGTGAACTTCGCACTGAAGAACGATGCCGTGATCTTCTATGATGCCGCCTATCAGGCTTATATACAGGATGACAGTATTCCACACTCGATCTACGAGATCAAAGGGGCACGGAAGGTGGCCATCGAATTCCACAGCTATAGTAAGACAGCAGGGTTCACCGGAGTGCGCTGCGGCTATACCGTTGTACCTAAGGAACTCACTGCCTCGACGATGGACGGTCTGCAGCGCCTTGCACTCAACCCACTGTGGCACCGCCGACAAAGCACAAAATTCAACGGTACCAGCTATATCAGTCAACGGGCAGCCGAGGCCATCTATACACCCGAAGGAAAGGAACAGGTGAAGGAGGCCATCGGCTATTATATGAGTAACGCACGACTGATGAAAGACACGCTCTGTCAACTGGGATTCACCGTCTATGGTGGTGAGAATGCTCCCTACCTGTGGGTGAAGACACCTCACGGTACCAGCAGCTGGGGCTTCTTCGAGAAGATGCTCTACGGGGCACAGGTAGTCTGCACACCGGGAGTGGGATTCGGCCCTTCGGGAGAAGGTTTCGTTCGACTCACCTCTTTCAGTCAGCGGAAAGACTGCGAGGAAGCACTTCACCGCATCCGTGCTTGGCTGCATGCCTAAATTGCAGGAAAATCAATGGCAACCGCTGTGAAAAGGAAAAAAATCATTACCTTTGCAGCATCAAAGTAGGATTAAGGATAAAAAAGATTATGGCAAATTTAAGATTTCAGGTTGTTGAAGAAGCCTTCAAGAAGAAACCACTCGACGTGATTGCACCCGTGGAACGCCCCTCGGAATATTTTGGCAAGTATGTGTTCACACGCGCCAAGATGTACAAATACCTGCAACGCGATGTCTATGAGAAACTCATCGATGTCATCGACAACGGAGCACCTCTCGACAGAAGCATCGCCGATGCCGTGGCCAAAGGCATGAAACAGTGGGCCGACGAAAACGGAGTCACTCACTATACCCATTGGTTCCAACCACTGACAGAAGGTACCGCCGAGAAACATGATGCCTTCATCGAACACGATGGCAAGGGCGGCATGATCGAGGAATTCTCCGGGAAGCTGCTCGTTCAACAGGAACCCGATGCCTCATCGTTCCCCAGCGGAGGAATACGCGCCACCTTCGAAGCCCGCGGCTATTCTGCCTGGGATCCTACATCTCCCGTCTTTATCATCGATGATACCCTGTGTATCCCTACCATCTTCATCTCCTACACCGGGGAGGCCCTCGACTACAAGGCTCCGCTGAAACGTGCCATCCGTGCCGTTGGTGAGGCCGCCGCAGCCGTGGCCCGCTACTTCGACCCGAACGTGAAGAAGGTAATCAGTAACTTAGGATGGGAACAGGAGTATTTCCTCGTGGATGAAGGACTCTACTCTGCCCGCCCCGACCTGATGCTCACCGGGAGAACACTGATGGGACACGACTCTGCCAAGAACCAGCAGATGGACGACCATTACTTCGGTACGATCCCCGATCGGGTACAGGCATTCATGAAAGACCTGGAGATCCAAGCGCTGGAGCTGGCCATCCCGTGTAAGACTCGCCACAACGAGGTGGCCCCGAACCAATTCGAAATTGCACCGATCTACGAGGAGACGAATCTTGCCGTGGATCACAACATGCTGCTGATGTCGCTGATGAAGAAGGTGGCACGCAAACATGGTTTCCGCGTGCTGCTCCATGAGAAGCCCTTTGATGGCATCAACGGATCAGGAAAACATAACAACTGGAGTCTGAGCACCGATACGGGCATCCTACTCCACGCACCGGGTAAGACACCCGAACAGAACCTGCGCTTCGTCACCTTCATCGTGGAGACCCTGATGGGCGTGTACCGGCATAACGGACTCCTCAAGGCGAGCATCATGAGTGCCACCAATGCCCACCGCTTAGGAGCCAACGAGGCTCCGCCTGCCATCATCTCCAGTTTCCTCGGAAAACAGGTGAGTGAACTGTTGGAACATATCGAGAAGGCAGATAAAGACGACCTCTTCGTGGTTGCCGGCAAACAGAAGATGGAACTCGACATCCCTGAGATTCCTGAACTCCTCATCGACAACACCGACCGTAATCGGACATCACCCTTCGCCTTCACAGGAAACCGCTTCGAATTCCGAGCAGTGGGATCGGAAGCAAACTGCGCCAGTGCAATGATTGCACTGAATGCCTCCGTGGCAGAAGCACTCACCGACTTCAAGAAACGCGTGGATGCCCGTATCGCCGAGATTGCCGATAAGGCTGAATATGCCGAGGGCTCGGAACACTCGGCCACCTTCCATGCCATCATCGATGTGATCCGCGAGGATATCAAGACCTGTAAGCCCATCCACTTCGATGGTAATGGCTACAGCGACGAATGGGTGGTGGAAGCCACCAAACGTGGACTCGATGTAGAGAAAAGCTGTCCGCTGATCTTTGACCGCTATCTCGACAAAGAGAGTATCACCATGTTCGAGAGCCTCAACATCATGAACCGGAAGGAACTGAAAGCTCGCAACGAGGTGAAATGGGAGACATATACGAAGAAGATACAGATCGAGGCACGTGTTTTAGGTGACCTGACTATGAATCATATCATCCCTGTGGCCACCCACTACCAGACACGTCTGGCCAAGAACGTGGGGAGCATGCGCGAGGTGTTCTCACCCGAGGAGGCCGATAAACTCTGCGCACGTAACATCAAGATCATCAAGGAAATTGCTGAACGTACCCAGATCATCGAGACCATGGTGGAGGAACTGGTGAACGCACGGAAGATTGCCAACAGGATTGAGAGTGAACGCGAGAAGGCCATAGCCTATCACGACACCGTGGAGCCGAAAATGGATGAGATTCGCTATCATATCGATAAACTGGAACTCACAGTGGCTGATGAACTGTGGACACTACCGAAATATCGCGAACTGCTGTTTATCCGATAGATGGATTGGAGCGATCTTCGAAACATCGAAGCATCGTTATATCGAAACATCGTTATATCGATATAACGAAACAACAACATTATATCAAAAGCTGAAAAGGCGATGGGGCTTATACCCTATCGCCTTTTCAGCTTGTCAACAGCATCCTCCAAGCTCTCTGTGGGCTTGATAATATTATAATCTTTCCAGAAATCCGACTCACCGAAGAAATGCGACTGATCGTACAACGACTCACGATCACCAAAGGAGTCACGTCGTGGGAACGGTTTCACATCCTGATCATTGCGATCTGTCACTACCATCTCATTCACCGCCGTAAAACTCGTGGCAAACAGACGTTTCTTCCAATCGCAATTGAAACGGAACAACGAACGTACATAACTCAGATGTGAGCGTTCACCATCGTAGCTGTAGTTGATCAGTAACGACATCTCGCGTGGCCGGAAACGCACACCAGCAGGCTTGTTCACTAATATGGCCCGCGTGGCATTGTCACGATCGCGCATGTCGAGCGACAGTTCTATACGGGTGAAGGCCAGTGTCTCACGGTCGATGTATAGGGTGCCAAAGAACAACGCATAGTTCACATGATATTGAGGTGTAAGGGTCAAGGTGTATTGGGAACGGTCGTTGATCATGACAGGGTCGCCCATCTGAATGTCGTAGAGTGCCAGTTCCTCTTCGTTGAAGATGAAGTCGCGATTCTTCACAGCATCGAGCATCACTGCCTGCACCGGACCTCCGATCACCTTCACCGTGAGGGTATCGCTGGGTTTCGGACTCATCAGTCGGCGACCTTTCACGATGGCCACACGATCCTGTCCGACTCCATAGCGATAAGGAGTTTTGTACATATCCGTCACTGCCTCGGCAATATATATATAATGTTTACGTTTCTGTGCTACCTCACGATAGAAGCATTTATAAAGTTCAGCATCTTTCGTGTAGTTAGCAGGGATCTTCCGGATAGCCTCACGGAGAATCACCTGTGGGTCACCACGGCGTACGACAACATCCTCAAGGACCACGGTGTTCGGCACCAGTCGTACCCGTACGTTTCCAGTGCTCCCTTCCTCCAGTGACACCCGTTGGGTACGATAACCAATATGTGAGACTACCAACTGCTGGGGCTTCTCGTTGGTCTTGATGGTGAAACCGCCGTCGGCATTTGTCACGGTGGAGAACTTTTTCCCTGAAACACGCACGTTGACATATTGCAGTCGCCTTCCTGTCGAGGCATCACGCACATCACCGGTCACCACATAGGTGAGCCTGCTTGTGTCAATGGCTGCCACTTCACGGTTCTGTGCCATGACAGGCAATGCCATAGCGCAGAATGCGACAATCAGCCAAAGACCTATTTTGATACGTTTCTCCATATAAAGTAGTTTTAGTGGTTATGATCATTTTACTTGAACTGATCGAAGCCCAATCCATAAACTCCAATTACAGGACATTGCGAGACGAAGGCATGGGGATCGGTTTCCTCAATAATCTGGAAGATGCGCTGCGACTCATTCCGCCGTGCCAGCACGAACAGCATCTTCACCTCCTTGCCGGAATAGAAGCCTTGGCTGTTGATGACCGTGCATCCCCGCTGGGCATTCTGGTTGATGAGCCGTCCGATCTCCTCATGCTGCTGTGAGATGATGAAGAACTGTACCGAACTGCGCATGGAGTTGACGAAATGATCCACGCAGAATGAGCCCACGAAGAGCACCACGAAGCCATATATCACTTTCTCCCAGTCGTGCAGTACCAGATAACTGGCAGTGATGATCACCAGGTCGCAGATCAGGATAATCTTTCCCAAAGAGATATCATGATACTTGTTCACCATCGCCGCCACCAAATCAGAACCGCCTGTACTGCCATTACAATAAAGGCCGATACCAGAAGTAAGACCCATAAAAGCACCTCCCACAATGGCTGCCATGAAAGGCTGGTCGTGTAAGAGATGGAGGTTGGCAGCCCACGACTGCACCACCGATGTGAAGAAAGTGAACAAGACCACGGCATAGATCGTCTTCACACAGAACTTCCAGCCCATCACCTTCAGTGCGATACCCAACAGGATGGCATTCAGCACGAAATACGACACCTGTACGGGCACCCCGAATCCCCAGTAGATAATAGAGGAGATGCCCGGCAATCCTCCCATGGTGATCTCGTTTGGTAACAAGAACACCACCCATCCCACACTGCCTATTAACATGGCAAATGCGATAAGCAGGTAGTCTTGTATCTCACTGACATATCTTCTCTTCTGAATGTGCGGATTGGTAACCATCGTCATTTCGTTAAAGTTCTCGATGCAAAAATACAAATAAAAGAGAGAAATGCCAAATAACAAGAAACTTTTTTATATGGGATTCTTGTTAAAGCCGGTAAAAAGAATTATCTTTGCAAAGATAATAGTAGGAAAGGACAGAAGAGGATGGAAGAGAACAAATATATCAAACATTATCCCGACATCATGAACGGGAAGAAGATTATGTACGTACATGGCTTTGGCTCATCGGCACAATCAGGCACGGTGACCCGTATCCGCGAGATGCTGCCCCATGCCACCGTCATCGCCGAGGATATCCCTGTGCACCCCGAGGAGGGCTTTGCCATGCTTCAGACGATGGCAGAGCGCGAGAAGCCCGACTTGATCATCGGTACGTCGATGGGAGGAATGTACACAGAGATGCTTTATGGTTTCGACCGTATCCTGATCAATCCCGCCTTCCGCATCGCCGATACGATGGGGGCGCATGGCATGACGGGGAAGCAGGTGTTTCAGAACCCTCGGAAGGACGGCATCCAAGAGTTTATCGTCACCAAAGCCATGGTGAAGGAGTACCGCGACATGCAGGAACGATGCTTCAGTCATGCGGGCGACGAAGGGGAGCACGACAGGGTGTGGGCTCTCTTTGGTGACAGAGACGAACTGGTGGACACCTACGATCTCTACATGGAACATTACACACAAGGCATCTCTTTCCACGGGGAGCACCGCACCAACGACAAGGTGTTCTACCATAGTGTGATGCCTGTGATCCGGTGGATCGATGACAAACAAGAAAGGCGAGAACGTCCCATTATCTATATCACCATCGATGCCCTTCGCGACTACCGTGGCATGCAGCAATCGAGTGCAATGAAGGCATTCCGTTTCTTGTTAGAAAGATACAATATCTATATCGTAGCCCAAGCACCCGATAATGACAACCTATATATCAAGGAAGTGCACGACTGGGTGAAAGAGGTGGTCAACGTACCCGCCTACCAGCATATTGTGTTTACAAACCGAAAAGACCTACTCTATGGTGATTACCTCATCGACCCTGCTTCCGATAACGGATCCACGACATTCATGGGAACACGAATCGAATTAGGCGATGCCACCTTCAAGACATGGGAAGAAATCATCACTTATTTTGATAGGATAGGAGTCCAACCTTAACCCATCGTATCCTGCTAAAGGTTGAAGGTCAAAGGTCAATGGTTGAAGGTCAATGGTCAAAGGTTGAAGGTCAATGGTGAATGGTCAAAATGAACTATACAGGGTGTCTGCCGAAGAACTTTTCGGACAGATCGTTGAGTTGTTGGATCAGCTCCCAACTGCCACTTCACGATCCACCGAAGCCACAGGTGATCATACGAGCCACCCATCACCCGACACTTACCATCTGTTCCACTTCATTCACCGCCTTCTCGTCATGGCCTGTCATGAGGGTATCCGCGACACAAATCAAGCTTACGGAAACCTGTTCTCACAGGTGGACTACCTCTGCAAGAGACATCACATCGCCGTAAAAGACCGTATCGCCATTCAGGCGATGCGCCGCCACAGTAACCATCGTGAGGATCTGACTGCCAAGGATCTGTTGTACGATATCCGTGCCCTGAGTCTTTTCATCTCGGCAGTCTTCGAGACCCCTATCCCACATGCCGTTGCCACCCGCATTCCCCATACGAACAAACCTTACGAAAACGTCTATCAACCCTACTACGACTATCTGCGCTGTGTGGTGGAGGCATGGGATGAAGAGAGCATCACCGTGACCACAGAGCAGGGGAACCATTCTGACACCCTGTTCATCGACTATACCGCCGATCACCTGCGCTACCTCAAGGATATCCTGCAGGAGGGCATGCAACTGAACATGCTCAGTGTCAGGAAGAAGGAAGGAGCCGACAGATGGGAGCCAGCATTGATCATCGTGGAGCCCGACTTCCTCATCGACATCAGCAGTATTGCCCGTTGCTTCGAGTCTTACGGCCATCACCCACTGAACTACACACTCCACCGCATGGAGCCATCGGCACTCTCACAGGCCATTCTCTTAGGACATTTCGCTGGGAAAGCCCTCGACGATGCAGTGAACAACGGGGAGGGCAGGGTGAACACCACCATCATGAACTGTTTCAAGCAGAAAGCCATGGAATTCTGCACCTGTCCTGACTTCCAGTCAGAACAATTCATGCGTGATGCCCACACACAGGCAGCCAACATCCATCAGGCCGTCACAACGCTCTTCGAGCATACCGACAAACGAAAGGCGCTCCTCGAACCTACCTTTATCTGTGAGCGCTTGGGGATCACCGGACGTGTTGACCTGATGACCACCGATTTCCAATTACTCGTAGAGCAGAAATCAGGCAGGAACTGGTTTGTGGAAACCGGCCGTCCCGATGAGCACGGCAGTATGATGCCCGAGCCCAACTATGTGCAGCTCTTACTCTATTATGGTGTGCTGCGCTATAATTTCCATTTAGGTTTCGACCATGTGGATATGCGACTGCTCTATTCGAAATATCCCCCTGAAAAAGGACTGATCGTGGTCAACTACCTGCAGAGTCTGTTCCGGGAAGCCATCCAATTGCGTAACCTGATTGTGACATGGGATCTCCACGTGGCCCGTCACGGCTTCGAGAGTATCCTTGAAAGTATCCGTCCGGAAACGGTGAACGTGAAAAACCTGCACGACCGTTTCTTCCTGACGTGGAAGTTACCGTCGCTGCAGGCTGTGTGTCAGCCGCTACGGGAGATGTCTGAGTTAGAACGAGCCTATTACTGTACGATGATGACTTTCGTCTATCGTGAGCAGCGGGTAACCCGGTTAGGTTCCCAGGAAGGGGTGAGCACTTGCAGTTCCGATCTGTGGAACATGCCCTTGGCAGAGAAGATCGAAACGGGGAATATCTATACGCGTCTCATACTGATCCACAAAGAGAAGAGTGCCGAATACAACGGCTACGACACCCTGACATTCTGCATACCAGCTCAGGGTGATGATTTCCTGCCGAACTTCCGCACAGGCGACATGATCTTCCTCTATTCCTATCAGGATGGGACGGAACCCGATGTACGGAAAAGTATCTTGTTCAAAGGAACACTCCAGCGCATCCAGACAGATGAGATCACCGTGATTCTCGCCGACGGACAGCAGAACCCCGAGCTCTTCGTCATCCCATCCCCCTCCGCTCCCTACCCCACCTCATTCTATGCCATCGAGCATGCCCCTTCCGACACCTCTACCACTGCCATCCGTTCCCTGCATACCTTCATCTCTGCTCCTAAGGAGCGGAAAGACCTGCTGTTAGGACAGCGTGAACCACGGGTGGATCGCTCCTTGTCATTGTCACGCAGCTATCATCCCCACTACGATGAGATCGTGCTACAGGCCAAACAGGCACAAGACTGTTATCTGCTGGTAGGACCGCCAGGCACGGGGAAGACCAGCATGGCACTTCGTTTCCTGGTGGAAGAGGCTCTCCGGCAGTCCTCCTCCCTCCTTCTCACAGCCTACACCAACCGTGCTGTGGATGAAATCTGTTCCATGCTCGTCGAGGCAGGGAAGGATTTCATTCGCATCGGCAGTCCTCACCGCTGTGATCCCCGTTTCCATCCTTACCTCATCGGGAGCCTCATTGAGTCGTGCCCCCGTTTAGACAGTATGAGCGAACGTATCCGACGGGCACCCATCCTCGTAGGCACCACAACCACCCTATCAGGTCATCCCGAGATATTTAATCTGAAACATTTCTCGTTGGCCATCGTAGATGAAGCCAGTCAGATCTTGGAACCCGACATCATCGGTCTGCTGTCTGCCCATCACAACGGTCAGTGCTGCATCGACAAATTTATCCTGATCGGTGACCATAAGCAACTCCCGGCGGTCGTGCAGCAGTCGGAGCACGACAGTGAGGTAAGCGATCCACAGCTACGGGCTATCGGCCTCACCAATTGTCGGCATTCGCTCTTCGAACGGTTGTCAACGCTCTATGCCGCCTATCCCGTAAAAGGGATCCTCCACCGACAGGGCCGGATGCATCCTGCCATCGCCGACTTTCCCTGCAGGATGTTCTATCCCCATGAGCACATCGAGCCCGTACCGCTTCCCCACCAACAGGAGAAGTACCATGCCAATGTGCGTTTCATCCCCTCGCGGTTCTGTCATCATCCAGGACTCTCCGACAAGGTGAATACCGACGAGGCACGTATCGTTGCCGAGGAACTGCGTCAGCTCTATGAGCAATACGGCGACCGGTTCAGTCCCCACACCACTGTCGGTGTCATCGTGCCCTATCGGAATCAGATTGCCGTCATCCGCAAGGAGATCGAACGATTACAGATCCCCCTGCTGTCGGAGATCTCCATCGACACCGTGGAGCGTTATCAAGGCAGTCAGCGCGATGTCATCATCTACTCTTTCACCATCCAGCATCCCTACCAGTTAGAGTTCCTCACCAGTAACACGTTCATTGAGAGCGATGCCGACGGCTCGTCGCGTCTCATCGACCGGAAGCTGAACGTGGCGATCACAAGGGCGCGCCGGCAACTCATCCTGACGGGGAACCCGCAGGTGCTCGCTATGAATCCCTTGTTCCGCCAGTTGATGGCAGAGGCTGCAGCACCGTGACAGAGGGTACAAATGATTCGTTATAACGTTTTACATAAAAATATAGATTATGGTATATAATGAACTGGGAAAGACAGGAATGAAACTGTCGAATCTGGGCTTCGGTGCCTCCTCCTTGGGCGGGGTGTTCCACGATATCCGCGAGACGGAAGGTATCCAGGCCGTACACACCGCCATCGACCATGGCATCAATTTCATCGATGTGTCACCCTACTACGGTCATCTGAAAGCGGAGACCGTTTTGGGCATGGCCTTGAAAGATATTCCACGCGACAAATACTACCTCTCCACGAAGGTGGGGCGTTATGGTAAAGACGGCGTGAACCTCTGGGACTACTCCGCACAGCGCGTTACCGACAGCGTGTATGAGAGTATGGAACGACTGAACATCGACTATATCGACCTGATTAATGTGCACGATGTGGAGTTCCAGGCCGACCGTGAAGGCGGATTGCAGAAGATTGTCGATGAGACACTGCCAGCCTTGGTGGCCCTGCGCGAGAAAGGGGTGGTGAGACATGTGGGCATCACCGACCTACAGCCCGAGAATCTGCAATGGGTGATTGAACATGCCGCACCCGGTACGGTGGAGTCGGTGCTCTGCTTCTGTCATTACAGTCTGAACGATGAGCTGTTGCTCGATTACCTCGACTTCTTCGAGGAACGCGGCATCGGCGTGATCAACGCATCGCCATTCTCCATGGGACTGCTCTCCCAACGAGGTGCCCCCGACTGGCATCCGGCTCCCGAGAGTCTGAAGGAAGCATGCAGGAAAGCCGCTGCCCACTGTGCTGAGAAAGATTATCCCATCGAGAAACTGGCCGTGCAATACAGCACCCATCTGAATCCCCGCATTGCCACCACCCTCTTCAGTTCTGCCAACCCCAAGAATGTACTGAAGAACATCGACTACGTGAATGCTCCCATGGATGAGCAGTTAGTCAAGGAGGTGCAGGGCATCATCGGTGATCAGATGAGGGTGAGGTGGAAGAACACTTAAGGAGCCCACCCAAACGGAGCCCACCCCAGCCCTCCCAAAGGGAGGGAGAGGAGCGGGGGAGCGAGAATAGCAACTGAGTTCATCGCGCCAGCCGAAAAAGAGCAAGCCGCCCCTTTGATGGGGCGAGCTTACCTTAGTGAAAGAGCGACGGGGAGTCGCGGTTAAGCCTTCCCATATAGGGGAAGGTTTGGTTAGGGTGGATGTTTCTTTTGTCTCTTTTCTTTGCGCCAAAGAAAAGAGTGATAAAATAATAATTAATAATGATATGAAAATTATTGATGCACACAGCCATTTATGGCTCAGGCAAGACACGACGTGGAACGGAAAGGTGATCAAGACCTTAGACAACGGGCGTTCCATGTTCCTTGGTGAGGAGGTGCAGATGGTACCGCCTTTCATGATCGATGGCCGTAACTCCGCCGAGGTGTTCCTATCGAACATGAACTATGCGCAGGTGTCGGCAGCCGTGGTAACCCAGGAGTTCATCGACGGTATCCAGAACGACTATTTAGAAGAGGTGCAGAAGCGCTATCCCGACCGGTTTTTCGTTTGCGGCATGGCAGATTACTTCCACCCTGGCTTCGCCCGGCAGGCAGAGGAGCTGATCAACCGTGGCTTCAAAGCCATCAAGATCCCCGCCCACCGTCTGCTGTTAGACGACCGTCGCATCTTGATGACCACCGATGAGATGATGCGGATGTTCCATGTGATGGAAGACCGCGGTGTGATCTTCTCTGTGGATCTCGCCGACGGTGATACCCATGTAGCCGAGATGAAGGAGATTATCGAGGAATGCCCCAGTCTGAAGATCGCCATCGGACACTTCGGCATGCCCACCACCCCCAGATGGCAGGAGCAGATCAAACTGGCACGTCATCCGAATGTGATGATCGAGTCGGGTGGTATCACCTGGCTCTTCAACAGTGAGTTCTATCCTTTCCACGGGGCTATCCGTGCCATCCGCGAAGCCATCGACATCGCAGGCATCGAGAAGCTGATGTGGGGTTCCGACTATCCACGTACCATCACCGCCATCACCTACAGGATGTCATACGACTTCGTCACGAAGAGTAAGGAGCTGTCTGAGCAGGAGAAAGTCCTGTTCTTAGGTGAGAATGCCCGTCGGTTCTATGGTTTCGATCATCTGGTGGAGCTACCGTATATCAAGAATATGTCGGAATGAGCAGACCTTCCACCCGATGATACACCCATCGTGGTCATCACACTTATCACTTATCACTTGAAACTTATTACTTAAAACTTATAATGAAAGCAGTACAGATAACCGCCGAACAGCAGATGGCGGTGGTAGAATTAGAGAAACCAGAGATCAAGAGCAATGAGGTGCTCTTGAAGATGAAGTATGTGGGATTCTGCGGAAGCGACCTGAACACGTTCTTAGGCAGGAACCCGATGGTGAAGATGCCCGTCATCCCCGGTCACGAGGTGAGTGCGGTGATTGCTGCCGTGGGCAGTGAGGTGCCCGCAAGCCTGAAGGTGGGAATGGCAGTGACCGTTGATCCCTATAGCAACTGTGGGCACTGCGCCTCCTGCCGTCATGAGCGTGCCAACGCCTGTGAGCACAACGAGACGTTAGGTGTGCAGCGCAACGGTGCCATGCGCGAATACCTGGCGATGCCTTGGCAGAAAATCATCCCTGCCACAGGACTCACTGAGAAGGAGATTGCACTGATCGAACCGATGAGCGTAGGCTTCCATGCCGTGAACCGTGCCGAAGTGACCGATATCGACAGGGTACTGGTCATCGGCTGCGGCATGATCGGCATCGGTGCCATCGTACGTGCCAGTCTGAGGGGTGCCACCGTCATTGCCGTGGACCTCGACGACGAGAAGCTGGCACTGGCCAAACGGATGGGAGCACACTATGTGGTGAACTCCAAGACCGAAGACCTGCATGCCCGCCTGATGGAACTGACAGAGGGGTTAGGGCCCGATGTGGTGATCGAGGCAGTGGGAAACGCCTTCACACAGAATCAGGCTGTGAACGAGGTGGCCTTCACGGGGCGCATCGTCTTCATCGGCTATGCCAAGGGTGGCACGGAGTTCGTGACGAAGCTCTTCGTACAGAAAGAACTCGACATCCGTGGGTCACGCAACGCCAAGCCTGCCGACTTCCGTGCCGTAATCCATTACATGCAGCAGAACCGCGACTATCCGAAAGACGAGCTGATCTCTGCCGTGGCAACACCCCAGACGGCCATCGATGCCATGCGCCAATGGGCTGCCGCTCCCGCCAAGGTGTTCCGCATCCTGGTAGGATTCTAAGAGCAAGAGACAGTTATTTCTCGTACAGATAGAACATCCGCTCCATCATCTGCCACTTCTCATCCGAGGTGGCGTGGGCGTCACAATGCTGAAAACGGGCCACATACCGCTCCCACTCTTCCTGACGGGGCAATGTGGCCAGTTTTTTCATGGCCTCCTCCCAGCAGAAGTCGAGAGGGGCATCCACAATCATCACCAAGCGGTTTCCTAAGATGTATATTTCCATCTCCAAGATTCCTACCTGCTGGATTCCTTGCTTGATCTCATCCCAGAAATGTGCTGCATCGTGTGCCTCGCGATACTGTCGGATCAGGTCATCGTCGTCGCGCAGCTCCATGGTCTGCACATACCGTTTCACGGGTTGTCCGTATTCTTTTGTCTTGTAGCCGTTCATTGGGTTATCATGTTGTAGGATTTGTTTTCAACTATAACCGTGAAAAGACCGCATTTATTATCCAAAAGGTCATTTTTATTTGGCTTTTCTCTTACTTATTCGTACCTTTGCAGCGTTCATGACGAGTAACATAGTGATATTGTATGATGACCGATGAAGAATTCTTTTTACATAAGTTAGAACACCGACAGATCAAACCCACGGCCACACGTCTGCTCATCCTGCGACAGATGTGCCGGGGCGATGAGATGGTGTCACTGCCTGAGTTAGAACGGCTCCTTCCCACCGTGGATAAGTCAACGATCTCACGGGCATTGTCGCTGTTCCTCCTCCACGGACTGATCCATGCCGTGGATGATGGCAGCGGGTCGCTGAAATACAACGTATGCGCCGACGACTGCGACTGTGGCGAGGATATTGATGATGAGCATACCCACTTCTTCTGTGAACGCTGCCGCCGTACGTTCTGCCTGAAGCAGATCCACGTGCCCGTGGTGCCCCTGCCCGACGGCTTCACCCTGAACAGTGTCAACTATGTGCTGAAAGGACTCTGTCCGGAATGCAGCGAGAAAAGTGAAAGGTAGGTCATGTCGGAACGTCTGTGGAACGCCAACTATATCAAGGTGATGACAGCGAACTTCTCGCTGTTCTTCGCCTTCTATCTCCTCACACCCCTGTTGCCCCTCTACCTGAACGAGGTGTTCGGTGCCACGAAGGATACCATCGGCGTGATGCTGTCGGGCTATACACTGGCAGCCTTGCTCACCCGTCCGTTCAGCGGCTTCATCGTTGATACCTTCAACCGCAAGACGGTGCTGATGACCTGCTTCTTCTTGTTCTTCGCCTGCTTCGCCGGATACATCGCGGCGGGCACCCTGCTGATGTTCGCCATCGTGAGGACACTGCATGGAGCACCCTATGGAGCACTCACCGTGGCAAACAGTACGGTGGCCATCGACGTGCTCCCGTCGAGTCGTCGCAACGAGGGCATCGGCTACTACGGACTGAGCAACAACCTCTCGATGGCCATCGCACCCTCTATCGGTATCTGGATCTACAAGGCCACCGACAATTTCACTCTGCTCTTCTGGCTGGCTCTTCTTGTGGCAGGATTCGGCATGCTGGTGGATGCCACGGTGCATGTACCCACCAAAGAGTTGGTGCGCAACAAGAGTAAGCTGTCGCTCGACCGCTTCTTCCTCACACGTGCCTGGCTCATGGCCATCAACATCGCCCTGTTCGGATTCTGCTTCGGCGTACTGAGCAATTACCTCGCCATCTACAGCAAACAGGTACTCGGCATCACCAGCGGTACGGGCACCTATTTCATGCTGCTGTCTATCGGTCTGTTCTGTAGCCGACTGCAGGGAGCCGCCGAGCTGCGGAAAGGTCATCTCACACATAATGCCGCCGAAGGAATCGTCATCTCTCTCGTGGGATACACCCTCTTCGCCGTCACCGCCCATTTCTCCTCACCCACACTCATCCAGTTCGGATACTATGGCTCTGCCATCCTCATCGGTCTGGGAAACGGTCACATGTATCCCGCTTTCCTGAATATGTTCATTGCCGTGGCAAAGAACACCGAACGGGGCACTGCCAACAGCTCCATTCTCACCGCATGGGACATTGGCTTCGGCATCGGGATCCTGTTAGGCGGTCTGGTAGCAGAACATCTCGGCTACACGGCAACGTTCTGGATGGTGGCCATCGACAATGCCATCGGCTCCGCGCTCTTCTTCCTTGCCACACGACAGTTCTTCCTACAGCGTCGAAGAGGATAAGAAAGGAAAACAAGGAAAGAAATTAGAATAATTAGAATAATTAGAAGAGTTCCTTGAGCGAAAGCGAAAAATTAAACCACAAATGAGAATAATACCCTTAGATAATGATAATCGTTATTTGGGGTGCCTGAAGGCATTATTATTCCAATTCGTGGTTTAATTATTTTTATTAACTCCATTCGTTTCCAACTTCTTCGCCAAAGGCGACATAGTCTATTTTATTTCTTTCCTTTATCATAGCCGCAGGCGACAATTCTTGATCGTTAATTGTTAATTTTCTGAATTATCTTGACGAATTAACTTCGTTTAACGCAAATAACGCGCATTTTAAGAACCAAGCGCCCTTTCGGTCGGGAAAACGCCATTCTCACGAAGTTTGGTAAGTTGCTGATATTGAGCGCATTGTGAAAATTCGCCATTTTTGGCTCGCGAAAACAGCGTTTTTAGACTCCAAAAACATAGGTTTTAGGGTGCAAAAACAACGTTTTTAGGTGATGAAAACGTCGTTTTTGTGAAGCAAAAGGACTAAAAATACTTTCTTGAGGGTCGCCTTCGGCGAGAACCAACGGTCACTCATAGCGTAGCGGAGAGATAAATCCAACAAAATCTAAACAAAATCTTACAAATACCTGTGTTGTTGATTTGTTTTTGGGTGATAGATTTTGTTTGATTTTGGATAGATTTTGTAGGATTTTTCTCTCCGCTACGCTTTGAGTGACCGTTGGTTCTGCCCGTAAGGGCATCCAACAAAACATTCAAAAGTAAGAATTATGCTTTTTCGAAGAAACGTCATCTAAGAGTCGTTCGGAACGGCATTTTCACCCGTTCCGACGGCATCTACAAGTGGATGGTGACGGCGGAACGAGTCGTAGATAACGGCGGAACAGGTGTTAGTAAAGTCTGGAACAACCCTAAACAGAGCCTACGTAAACATTACTTAGACTCTACTTAGGTTCAAAACAGACTTTACTTGCATCCCAATGAGACTCTACTTGGATCCCAACCAGACTTTACTTGCACAAAAAGTCATTTGTGGAGATTTCCGAACACTCAGGAGTTTCCCTTTCTTCCAATTAGCATTCTTTCACAACCCTTAAAAGATTGCGAATTTTCCTGACGATTTCTCACACATAGAATGCCGAGAATCTCAATTGATGGGGAGCAAGATGATTCTGGCGAAAAGTGAGTCAGTTATTTGATTCCTCGGCCTTGATGAGTTCCACATTCAATCGCTCGATAAGACTGAGTTTGACGTCATCATTGGAATTTGTCTTTGCAAAGATAGTATAAAATTTCAACTTAGCGAAGAGAATGCAAATAATTAGAGTGAAAAAATAATCCTAAGCTTTTATGGGCAACAATGTCCATCTCATCATTCCTGATGGCATAACGCTCACCGTGACGGGTGGTGTGAAAGTAGAACTGAAAGACAATGCCGTGCTCAACATCTACGGTCAGGATCTCAATTCGGGCCAGCTCATCGCCACCAATAGCTACAGCGGTGCTGCCGGCATCGGCAGTGGCGGCGGCACTGGCCCTGCTCATGCTCGTGGCATAGATGATTGGGAATGGCTCGACTGATCACTTGGAAAGATAGGTGCGAGCCTCGGGTGTTTCACTCCAAAGAAACATTCTCTACGTCATCCACTTCCTCGTGCAGGAAGAGTTGAGCACTCTTGCGGAAAGCCTCCGGACTCTCAGTAGTGAGGTAATGACAGGTGGCATTCTTAGAACAGAGTTGCTCAATCTCGGGATGACGAAGGAGATAATCCTTCAGACTGGTGGCCACATATTCGCCCTGCGGGATGATGCGCACACCGGGATCGACATATTTCACTATCTTCGACATCAGCAGGGGATAGTGGGTACAACCCAGTATAATCGCATCGATAAGGGGATCCTTGCGCATCAGCTGACGGATACGCTTCTCAACAAAATAGTCGGCACCGGGACTGTCGGCCTCATTGGCCTCAACGATGGCTGCCCACAGCGGACAGGCCACACCCGATACCTGAATATCAGGGAAGAGTTTCTGGATCTCGAGGGTATAGCTCTCACTGCGGATGGTGCCTTCGGTGGCAAGAACGCCCACATGACGGGAGCGTGTGAGATTTCCGATAATCTCTGCCGTAGGACGAATCACTCCTAACACCCGTCGATCTGGTGCTACACGGGGCAGGTCGTTCTGCTGTATGCTACGCAGGGCTTTGGCGGAGGCGGTGTTACAACCGAGGATGACCAAGCGGCATCCTCGGTCGAAAAGTTTAAATACGGCTTGCCGCGTGAATTCATATACCACCTCAAAGGAACGGGAGCCATAAGGAGCACGGGCATTGTCACCCAAGTACAGATAATCATACTGGGGGAGCATCTGGCGCACCTGATGAAGAATGGTTAAGCCACCATAACCGCTGTCGAATACACCGATTGGAGTCATCATTTCGAAAAAACGTAAAAAGAGAGAGCAGGATGCGAGGGCACGTGGGAGCGTTACTTTTGTGAATCCTTCTTGAGGACATCTTTCAAGAGGGAAGTAACATCCTCGCCCATGGCTGGATCGATATAAGGACAACTATCGTTGTCGGTGTTGAGAATGAGAGCGTAGCCACGTTCCTCACCCAGCTGTCTGACAGCTGCACTGAGTTTCTCACGAAGCGGCAGATAGGCATCGCGTTGTGCCGCATCAAGCAAACGACGCGCCTCCTCCTTGAAAGCGATGTTCTTCTCCATGAGTTCTTGCAACTCCGCCTGTCGTTTCTGACGGATGGGCACCGCGAAGTCGTGCTGTCCCTCCAAGAACTCTTCGTATTTCTTGTTGAACTCCTCCTCGGCACGCTTCATCTCGGCCTCATACTGGGCACGGAGATCGGAAAGGTTCTTCTGTGCAATCTCATAGTCGGGCATGGCACGGAAGACCTCTTGATAGCTGAAATACCCAAACTTCACCTGTGCACTGGCCAATAGGGGCAGTGCACAGATAAAGAGGGAAAGGATGAGTTTCTTCATGAATGCTTACTTGATTTTGTTTACTTCAGCCTTCACATCAGCAGTCACATCCTTGCTCAGCGTATCACTGATATAGGGAATACCGGCACTTACGTCCATGATATACACATAGCCGCCGTTCTTACCCACATTCTTGATAGCTGTAGTAATCTTGTTCATGATAGGAGCCATCTTCTCCTGCTGCTGCTTGGCCAGCTCCTGCTGGTTGTCCTGATAAGCCTGCTGGTATTTCTGCATCAGCTGATTGAGGTTGGTCTCCGTTTCCTGCTGCTTGGTGGCATTCATCGTACTCTTCGTCTTTTCATACTCATCAGCCTTGCGCTGAATCTCATCCTGCATAGCCTTGAGATCGTTCTCATACTGCTTGCTCAATGCCTCCAGATCGCCACGAGCCTTGATGAATTCAGGCATTGACTGCATAATTGACTGTGCATCTACATGTCCAAACTTCTGTGCGAATGTTGCCATTGGTGCAAGCAACATCAGCATAATCAAAATCTTTTTCATTTCCTTAATTCTTAATATTAATTTCAATTCTTCAATCTTTCTATTATTTCAAATTTTCAACGAGCGTAACCCAGTTTCTTCAAGACCTCGTTACTGATATCGATTTTCGGACTACCAAAGATAATGGCGGTATCAGAAGACCGGTCGAGCACCATACTGTAGCCGTGGAGATCGCTCAAATCTTTCACCGCATTGTAGATCTCCTCCTGGATAGGTGTCATCAGTGCCTCGCGTTTCTTGAAGAGTTCACCTTCAGGTCCGAAATATTTCTTCTTCAGGTCACTGGCTTCCTTCTCTTTCTTCATAATCTCCTCTTGCTTAGCTTTCTTCTGCTCTTGCGAAAGGAACACCACCTCGTTCTGGTAGTTCTTATACATGGTCTGTGCCTCGGTGTTTAAAGCCTCCACCTCTGCCTGCCATCTCTTAGACACCTGGTTGAGCTGTTCGTTGGCACGCTCGTAGGCGGGTATATTCTTCAGCACGTACTCCATGTCGATGAGCGCGAACTTCTGTGCGCTTGCCGTCATCGCCATCATGGCGAGGAGGGCCATCATAATCATTTTCTTCATAGGCTCAATGATGATTGGTTCAACGATTATATGACGAGCACGAAAACGGAAAGTTAATGGCCCGCCATGGATTTTAAACAATTTTCAGTATTTATCTATTTCTTAATGATTAAATATCAATTATCATCAGAACTCTTGTCCTAACACAAAGTGGAACTGGCTGCCTCCACGCTTATACGAACCGTTGTCGTACACCTTGTCGAAACCGTATGCCCAGTCGATACCCATCAAACCCACCATGGGGAGGAAGATGCGCACACCGACACCGGCGGAACGTTTCATGTCGAAGGGGTTGAATTTCTTCGGGTCGTACCAAGCATTACCAGCCTCTGCGAATCCCAATCCGTAGATCGTTGTATTACCCAACAGGAACGGGTAGCGGATTTCTAACGACAGACGGTCGTAGGCATAGGCATTGGAGCCTCCGCTGCTTCCACCTTCGCGTGCTGCCGTATAAGAGATGGTACCATTCTCGTAGCCTCGGAGTCCAATGGTTTCCTCAGCATAGCTGGTAGAGTATCCACTCATACCATCACCACCCACATAGAATGTCTCGAACGGTGATTTCTTGTAACTGTTATAGGAACCGAGCAGACCAAACTCCACACGTGTCATCAGCACGAAGCATTTGTTTCCACCTGTAAGGGCTGTGTAGGTCTTACTTCTGAACTTCCACTTGTGATACTCGATCCAGCGATACTTATCCTGTTGCTGCTGCGTAAAGTCAGCTGCCTGATAGTCGGTGGCGAGGTTCTTATAGTCCTTGCCGTCCCACAATGACCATGGCGGCGTGAGAGAAACAGAGGCCATGAATTCAGAACCGTTACGTGGGAAGAGCGGGTTATCGGTAGAAGCACGCGACAGGGTGATTCCTAAGTTCAGGTTATTACAGTTACCATTCTGGATGAGGAAATAACGCCAGTTCTTCAGCATATAGCGGGTATATGACAACTCTGCGCTCAACGTGAAGTAGTCGTCAGGCCAACGCAGACGCTTACCCCATCCCAGGCTGGCACCGAACAGTTTCACATAGGTGTCGGGATCCATGAAGCTCTCCATACTGTAGCCATAGTTACCGTATCCACCATAGCCATAGTTGCCATAGCCATACATGTAATTATACATATTATACTGGTAGGCGGTATTGTAATAGTTGCTGGAGACATCACTCTGCTTGGAGTAGAATGCACCCACAGAGAACTGGATAGGACGCTTGCCACCAAACCACGAGGTGGAATAGGAAGCGTTGTACGACTGATAGTAGCGGGCATTGGTCTGGGCTCCTATTGACAGCACCTCACCATCACCCACGGGTAGGATTCCGCGGTGCTCCTTGTTCTTGTTAAAGAGGTTGGCCATGGAGAAATTGTTCAGCTTGAGACCCACGCGCATGATGATACCCGTTTGGCCCCATCCCAGCGAAAGTTCAATCTGGTCGTTCGATTTCTGCACTAAGTCCCAGTTGATGTCAACGGTACCATCCTCACCATTGGGTTTCACGTCTGGCTTTACCTCCTCAGGATCGAAATGCCCCATGGAAGCCAGCTCACGGGCAGTACGCATCAAGGCATCCTTCGAGAAAAGATCGCCTGGTTTGGTACGCAGCTCACGACGGATCACATTTTCGTAAAGTTTGTCGTTACCATGGATACGCACATGACTGAGGCGTGCCTGTGGTCCTTCCTGCACGCGCATCTCCAGATCAATGGAGTCGCCCACAATATTCACGTCGGTAGGCTCGATGCTGGAGAATACGTATCCGTTGTTCCAGTAGAGGTTACCCACGGCATCGTCATCCTCGCGAAGTCGTTTGTCCATGAGTTTCTGGTTATAGACATCTCCTTTCTTCAAGGTGAGCAGTTCGTTCAGACGATCGGTAGTATAAACAGTGTTACCCACCCATTTAATGTCACGGATGTAGTATTTCTGTCCTTCCTCCACCTTGACATAGATATTCACATGCTTATCATCATAGTTCCAAACGCTGTCAGCGAGGATGGTAGCATCACGGTAGCCATATTCGTTGTATTTGGCGATCAGGTTCTGCTTGTCCTCTTTCCACCGCTCGGGGGTGTACTTCTTCTTTTTCAGGAATGTTGACAGCTTACCGGCCTCATGAATAGAGCTAAAAGCACCTTTGGTGAACAACTTTCCTTTGATCTTTCCGTCGGAGAGCTTCTCGTTACCGTCGATGATGATCTGATGCACTTTCATCTTCATCTTCTTGTCAACCGTAACATCGAGGATCACCTGGTTCTTGTTCGCCACGTCATCACGCTGCACGATGGAGATTTCAGCATTCTTGTAGCCTTTGTCATCAAAATATTTCTTGGCAAGAATCTTTGCACGGTCGATCATGTTCGGAGTAATCTGGTTGCCTTTGAGCAGACCCAGTTTCTTCTCCATGTCTTCGCGCTCACTTTTCTTCAGACCGATATAATGTATATCTGAAACACGGGGCCGCACGGCCAAATGGATATGCAGGTATATTTTGTCACCGATAAGTGAATCGGCAGAGATAACAACCTGAGAGAACAGTCCGTGTTTCCAATAGCGTTTCACGGCCTCGGTAATCTCGTTTCCAGGTACAGAAACCTTCTGACCTATCGACAGACCGGAGATTCCTGTGAGCACATAGTCCTCATATCCCTCTACTCCCGACACGGCAAGGCCAGCAACAGTACATTCGCGGGGGATGCCGGCATAAGTGATGTCTGGGTTTATGATTTTCTCCTGAGCAACGATCGTGCTAAATGAAAACAGAAAAAGGAGGATACACCCCCACCCTCTCCCTAAGATGGAGGGGTGTGAACTGCTTCCCTTCTTATCTATTGTGTATTGAGTCATAACTGTCATTTTTCCTTATAGAGATAATTATTCCCCGCCATCACAGGGAAGGGCTATGGGTAGGCGAGCCTTGTTCGGGATTAGGACTGGGAGTGAGACACTCTTCTTCCACCTGTGCCTCGGTCTTTCCAAAGCGGCGCTGACGACCCTGATAGTTCACGATAGCCTTACGAAGGCATTCTTCATCGAAATCTGGCCAGAAGGTATCGCAGAAATACAACTCAGAATAGGCGATCTGCCACAGCAGGTAATTACTGATGCGTAATTCACCGCCGGTACGGATAAGCAAGTCGGGATCAGGCATGAAGTTTGTCTGCAGATGCTGACTGATGAACTCCTCCGTGATATCCTCTGCACGAATGCCTCCGGTCTTCATTCTCTTGAAAATATTCTGGGGGAGCTCCTCCATATCGTGAACCTCGGAGACAATCTTCTTCACTGCTTCGGTGATTTCCCATCGACTGGAATAGCTCAGGGCAATGACGAACGTCATAGAATCATTCTGGGCCGTATGCTCCTCCAGCTCTAGGATCTTTTCCTGCACCTCATCGGGCAGACGCTTCCTGTCACCAATCATCTGGAACCGCACGTTGTTCTTCATGAAGATTTCTTCTTCAAGTGAAGTGAGAATCAGTCCCATCAGTGCTGTCACCTCATCGATAGGCCGGTTCCAATTCTCAGTGGAGAAGGTGTAGAGGGTGAGATATTTCACACCGAGGTTCACGCACGCTGTGGTGATACGTCGAACGGCTTCCACACCTGCCTGATGGCCGTAGCTGCGCTCTTTGCCACGTTGATTGGCCCATCGTCCGTTACCATCCATGATGATGGCAATATGATTCGGAACGCGGCTCATGTCTATCTGATCAGTCATCTTTGTCATTATTACAAGTTCTACATTTTGCCATGAAACTGTATGTGAGAGTCAGCTGCAAGGCTGAGAAACAGTCGCGATTTTTGAATGCCCCGGTACTTTTAATCAGGTAAGGATCCACCACACCATCAAGTTTGTCGCTGAAGGTGAAATGCATAGCCCACTCAATACCGAGGTTCAGTCGGGTGGCAACCTTGTACTTCACACCCACACCCATGGGAATATTTGCCGTAATGACCTCCCCTTGGGAGGTATCGACATACGTGCCTCCGACACCTGCGAATACGAAAGGGGTTATCCTTTTCGCACCACGGTAATCGAGACCTGTACCGTAGGGCCAGAAATTATACTCATAGCGGATACCCACATCAGCTATCTTGTGGCTGAACGTCATGGACTGCTGCCATTCAGGATAGTAGGTGTTCACCTTGCGGGAGTCTCCTTTCAGGGTACCATATGATGCAGTGGCAGCCAGTCCCATATATGGGTTGAAGATCCTTCTCACCATGATGGTGGCCATCGGTTGCATATCTCCGAAGATACTGCCGTTGAAGTCGCCTTCGTAGCTCACCATTCCCACGCCACCGCCGATCTCCATGCGGTACTCATCGTCCCACTGAGCATATCCTGCCATTGTGGATGTGAGGAAGAGGAAGCAGCATACTGATCGGCACACTCTCATCAATCGGTTCTCCTTATTATATTACACTGGGTTATTGAAACTCTTTCTGTATCTTCTTCCAGCCCAGACGGTTCATACGGCCACGCCACACCTGTCCATTCTCACCGTTGATGATCCAGAGACACCACTGGCTATCTACTGCTGCAGCATGGGGGATATCACTCCCTTTCAATGTGCTTGGCAGGGGATAAAGGGTACTGCCCTTCCAGGTAATACCTCCATCTTTGCTTACGTATGTCGTCGAGAATGGGCTTTCCGTACAAGCTCCCACGCCCGATCCACCGAAAGCGATCAGCACATCGTCGTAGGCAAACATGGAGAGATTTGCCAAAGATGGAAGCCTATATAGTGAATGATCCGACGGAGTATAGTAAGTCCATTCGTTCGCCTGAAGAGGATTGGAGAGGTCTTCCAGCTTCCCCCACACCATGGCATAGCCATCATTGGGCCAAGTTGTCAAGTCGCGGTTACCCGTTACGATGACACGTTCCACATCGGTATTGGTTTTCAGGGTGAAGCATGCATAGCTTACAGAACTTTGCGGCAGCCATATTGCCTCATCACCCATTGGCTCTTCGATCCAAGTGGTGCCATTGTCGGCAGAACTCAAAATGTTCCCTTCAGCATCCATGCCATAAAGCTTCAGACTGCTGACAGCCAGCAGACGGGTGAGGTGAGGAGCACTTACCGTTATCCATTCCTGTCCGTCGGTAGACCGCAACAGTTTTTCCTTATCAAGGAGAAAGAGGTTGTTGCCTTGAGCCAGAAGATTCTGATAGGCATCGGCCTCCAAACGATGCTTGAAGTTAAAGGCCAGAGGGGTGAAATCCGAGCCATCAGACAACAATGTGGCATATCCCACCGTGTATCCATCTCGCTGGCCGAACACATAAAGATGATCGTTACAAGCCACGGCTTTCAACTCTTTCATCCCAGCCAAGGTACTCTGTGCAGCACGTTCCGACCAGTTAAACACCTCCCCTTCTTCTTGATGCACATTGACATGCACCGTATAGGCACGGTAGGCCTTTCCGCTATTGGCATAGGCCACCATCTGCCGGGGAGTGGAGAAATCAATAGAGTCGGTGGAAGAATAATATCTCAGTGAGTCACTGGTGACACTCTTCAAGGCAATGACTCCTCCGTTCTTGGCTGTAACCGTACAGATCACATGAGCCACGTCCGTTCCATAAGGCAACGAGTCGGGGTTATAGATTTCCCGTTTCTCCTGATCGATATAGAACTGGTAGTCGCTACCTGTAAGCGTGGTGGTATAGGTGCTGTCTGCGCCTTTCGATGAGGTGGTGTGAACCGTCCTCTTCAATGTTCCCAAGGTAAAGGTGGTAATGGCAGTGTCATCATAATAGACAGTATCATCATCGTCTGATTTCAGACATGACGTACAAACCATGACCGCAGAGAACAATATCGCGAAAGGTATCAATATCCTTTTCATGAGCTGTCGCTTTTGATTTTTGGGTGCAAATTTACTTAGAAATCCGCAAAAAGGAATCCTTTTGGGTGCTTTATTATGCAAATTATTCATTAAATGAGCATTTTTTAAGTTATGTTTAGAGTTGAAAGAGAAAAGGGAATAAAAAAAGAGGACGATATGAATCACTCACTTCGGCCTCCTGAAAACAATTCTAACGGATGTTGGTGTTAACTAAACATACAATACTAAGTATTGTCATAACAAGTGTTACCGCCAGCATCATAGTTGTTTCAAAATCTAATAACATAATCTTTACCTTAAATCTATCAAACTACTAACCTATGAAAACTTTAACGGAATGCATTCTCCCGAATGCGATGCAAAGGTACATAGTTTCTGACAATCCCACAAGCAGGAAAGATTATTTTTTTAATTATTTAGTGTATTTTTGACCTAAATCAAAAGTTCGGGCCTGTAGAAACAGAAATCGGCCCAGGTGCCCTATTTGCACCTGAGCCGATGATTGTATCCGAGAAGGACCGAATCTTAGAGTTTCGGACCTGCAGCCACGAGAGCCTTACCAGCCTCGTTGCCTTCGTATTTCTTGAAGTTCTTGATGAAGCGGCCAGCCAGATCCTCTGCCTTCTTGTTCCACTCAGCAGCATCTGCGTAAGTGTCGCGGGGATCCAGGATATTGGTGTCAACACCTTCCAACTCTGTGGGAACCTCGAAGTCGAAGTAAGGAATCTTCTTGGTGGGAGCCTTCAGGATAGCACCACCCAGGATAGCGTCGATGATACCGCGGGTATCCTTGATAGAGATACGCTTGCCAGTACCGTTCCAACCAGTGTTCACCAGATAAGCCTTGGCACCGCTCTTCTCCATCTTCTTCACCAGCTCCTCAGCATACTTAGTGGGGTGCAGCTCCAGGAATGCCTGGCCGAAGCAAGCCGAGAAAGTAGGAGTAGGCTCAGTGATACCGCGCTCTGTACCAGCCAGCTTTGCGGTGAAACCAGAGAGGAAGTAGTACTTCGTCTGCTCAGGAGTCAAGATTGATACGGGAGGCAGCACGCCGAAAGCATCGGCAGAAAGGAAGATCACGTTCTGAGCATCGGGACCGGCGCTCTTGCCGTTCACCTTCTTGGCAATCTTCTCGATGTGCTCGATAGGATAGCTCACGCGAGTGTTCTCTGTAACGCTCTTGTCGGCGAAGTCAATCTTACCGTTCTCGTCAACAGTAACGTTCTCGAGCAGAGCGTTGCGGCGGATAGCGTTGTAGATATCGGGCTCGCTCTCCTTGTCAAGGTTGATCACCTTGGCATAGCAGCCACCCTCGAGGTTGAACACGCCCTCATCATCCCATCCGTGCTCGTCATCACCAATCAGCAGACGCTTCGGATCGGTTGACAGCGTGGTCTTACCAGTACCAGAGAGACCGAAGAAGATAGCGGTGTTCTTACCCTCCATATCGGTGTTAGCAGAACAGTGCATAGAGGCAATACCCTGCAGCGGCAGATAGTAGTTCTGCATAGAGAACATACCCTTCTTCATCTCACCGCCATACCAAGTGTTGATGATGCACTGCTCACGGCTTGTGGTGTTGAAGGCAACGCAAGTCTCTGAATTCAGACCCAGTTCCTTGTAGTTCTCCACCTTTGCCTTAGAAGCGTTGTAGATGACGAAGTTAGGCTCGAACTTCTCCAGCTCCTCAGCTGTGGGCTGGATGAACATGTTCTTCACGAAGTGAGCCTGCCAAGCAACCTCCACGATGAAGCGTACTGCCAGACGAGTAGCCTCATTGGCACCGCAGAAAGCATCTACGACATACAGGTTCTTGTTGCAGAGTTCCTTGATGGCGATTTCTTTTACTTTAGCCCAAACCTCCTCGCTCATGGGGTGGTTGTCATTCTTATATTCATCTGTGGTCCACCACACCTTGTCCTCGCTCTGTGCATCCTTTACGATGTACTTGTCCTTAGGTGAACGACCGGTGTAGATACCAGTCATTACGTTAACGGCATTCAGCTCGGTGTTTACGCCCTTGTCGAAACCCTCGAGCCCAGCCTTCGTCTCCTCCTCAAAGAGGTACTCATACGATGGATTGTGTGCGATTACGGTTGAACCCGTAATACCATACTGTGTCAAATCTAACTTTGCCATAAAGATATCAATATTTAATTGTGAAAACTCTTTTTGCCCTAAAATACAAATCGCCTGCAAAGTTAGCGAAAAATCACTAAGACACAAAAAGTTAAGCATAGAAAAATGCTTTTTTGATCATAAAAATCGGTTAAAGTATTTAAAAAAGAACGGGATGAAAACATTTTTGCAAAGTCTGTCTTACAAAATAACAGGGAATATGATTATCTTTGCAAACAAAAAAGGCAAACTTATGAAAGTAATCAATCTGAGTGAGAACAACAGTATCATGAACCTTTATCTTGCTGAACTGCGAGACAAGAAGTATCAACACAACCGCCTCCTATTCCGAAACAATATCAGACGCATCGGTGAAATCATGGCTTACGAGATGTCAAAGACACTCGACTACAGGCCGAAAACGGTGACAACCCCTTTGGCGAATATTGATGTCAACATACCCAAAGACGAGCTGGTGATAGCCACCGTGCTACGTGCCGGATTGCCATTCCACCAAGGTTTTCTGGAAATCTTCGATCATGCCGACAATGCCTTTGTCAGTGCCTATCGTATGTACACCAACCGCGAGCACACAGAGGTAGGTGTTCATACGGAGTACATGGCTTCTCCCAGTGTGAAGGGAAAGACACTGCTGATCGTGGATCCGATGCTTGCCACAGGAGGAAGTATGGCGGCAAGCATTGAGGCATTGGTAAAGACCGGAAAGCCCAAGACAATACATATCGCCAGTGTCATTGCCACTCCCGAGGGCATTGACGTAGTAAAGGAGGCATTGCCTGAGAATTCCATGATCTGGTGTGCCGCCATCGATCCAGGCATGAATGCACACAAGTATATCGTTCCGGGCTTCGGCGACTGTGGTGATCTCTGTTACGGAGAGAAGCTCTGAAAATCTCCTCAGCCTCTTCCCTTTTTAGGAAGAAGCTGAGGAGCTTCATGATTCGAGAAACGGAGGAACGAGCGAGCATCCTCGCACCCTCGAAAGTTGAACAAGTGAGACTTTAACTTTTCACTTCACTTCCCAAGTGTCGTTTGTCTCCAGCAGTTCCGCGAAATTATGGTATTTCTTCTGCTGCGACACCTCAGCAATCTGCTGATGTACAGCATCATTGTAGGTGGGAGCCTCCACATCGCGGATCACGCCCAATGCCACGGGGAATCCGTGCTCATTATCCATCATCGCCAGTTTCAGCTGTAAGGTATCATCCTCACAATGGGCATCATGGACCAGTACATCATCCAATGTATAGCCATCCTGTCCGATGGTCACCACTTTCAAACCGAAACCATCCTGTACCAAGCCATACTCGTTGTTCGGACCGAATACCAGTTTCTCACCGTGACGAACATAGATGGCATTGTTCTTACGTCCTTCCTTGTTATAGATAGGATCATAGCAGCCGTTGTTGAAGATCACGCAGTTTTGCAGGATCTCACAAACGGCAGCACCCTTATGATAATAGGCAGCCTTCAGGATTTCCACTGTCTCTGCATTATCGGTAGCTACCGAACGGGCAAAGAAATGACCGCGTGCGCCAAAGCACAGCTCAGCGGGACGGAACGGGTCCTCCACCGTGCCATAAGGACTCGACTTACTCACGAAGCCTCGCGGACTGGTAGGTGAATACTGTCCCTTTGTCAGTCCGTAGATACGGTTGTTCAGCAGGATCATGTTCAAGTCGATGTTTCGGCGCATGGCATGGATAAAGTGATTTCCACCGATTGCCAAGCCATCACCGTCGCCACTTACCTGCCATACGGTGAGATTCGGGTTTGCCACCTTTGCTCCGGTAGCGATACTGGCAGCCCGGCCATGGATGGTCTGCATGGCATACGGGCTCACATAATAGGGCAGACGACTGGAGCATCCGATACCAGAGATGACAGCCATCTCGTGAGGAGCGACACCAACTTCTGCCATGGCTTTGTGCAGTGATGCGAGGAAGAAATGGTCACCGCAGCCTGGACACCATCTCGGTTGTCCTTTTTTATAATCATTTGCTGTATAGCTCATATCTCTTACTTCTTTAAAATGTCCTCAAAAGCGTTTACCAACTCACTGACCACAAACGGCTGGCCTTTCACCTGATTAAACTGCTCAGGAACGAAGCCATCTACCTTCGAACGCAGATAAGCAGCCAGCTGTCCCATATTCTGTTCGGCCACTACTACTTTCTTATAGTGCAAGAGCACATCAGCGGTGTTCTTTGGCAGCGGGTTGATGAACTTAAACTGTGTATGGGCTACCTTGTAGCCTTTCTTCTGCAGTTCCTCCATAGCACTGTACAGATGACCGTATGTAGAGCCGAAGCCCACGATAAGGAGGTCGGCATCAGCATCGCCTGCCACCTCCAAGTCGGGAACAGGAATCTTAGCCACCTTCTCCGCACGCAGACGGGTCATCATATCATGATTCTCTGGATCTGTAGAGATCGCTCCGGTCTTACCGTCTTTCTCCAATCCACCGAGGATATGCGTATAGCCTTCCATTCCGGGAACGGCCCAATAGCGCACCTTTGTCTCCTCGTCACGGAAATACGGGGTATAGTGATCCTTCATCTCTGGTGTAGCATAGTGAGGCTTAATGGTAGGCAACTCCTCCATCTTCGGCAGTTTCCATGCTGCAGAGCCATTGGCAATGAACGCATCGGTGAGCAGGATCACCGGGGTGAGATGCTCAAGGGCGATCTTGGCAGCACTATAGACAGCATCGAAGCAGTCGGTAGGACTGGTTGCTGCAATAACAGGGATGGGACTCTCACCGTTTCTTCCATAAAGAGCCTGCAACAGATCGGTCTGCTCACTCTTGGTGGGAAGACCTGTAGAAGGTCCGCCACGCTGTACATCGATGATCACCAGAGGCAGCTCATCGATCACGGCTAAGTTGATGGCCTCGCTCTTCAGGCAGATACCAGGGCCCGAGGTGGAAGTGGCAGCCAGAGCACCGGCAAAGGCGGCACCTACAGAGCTGGCGCACCCACTGATCTCATCCTCGCACTGCACGGTGATCACACCGCAGCTTTTGTGCTTGGAGAGCTCATGCAGGATATCGGTGGCCGGAGTGATAGGATAAGAGCCCAGATAGAGGCGCAGTCCTGCCTTCTCGGCAGCAGCGATCAAGCCATAGGCTGTGGCCTTGTTTCCGGTAATGTCCATATACCGTCCAGGCACTTTTTCCTTGGAGTCGATGCGATAGGTAGCGGGCACACTGGCATGGGTGTTATGTCCGTAGTCATATCCCGCCTGTACCACCTTGATATTATTTTCTGCAATGGCAGGTTTCTTGGCGAATTTCTCGCGGAGGAAGTTAGCGACAAGGTCCAGATCACGGTTAAAGAGCCAGCACACCAGTCCTAAGGCAAACATGTTACGGCACTTCAGGACAGCCTTGTTGTCCATTCCGCTGTCAGCCAGGCAGTCTTTCACCATCGTAGTCAGCGGGCACTGCACCACACGGTCGGGGTCGATACCCATCTCGCCAAGATAATCATCAGTCTGGAAGGCAGCTTTCTTCAGATCGTTAGGACCGAAGGAGTCGGTGTCGATGATGATAGTAGCCTGTGGTTTGGCATACCTATACTGTGTTTTCAAGGCGGCTGCGTTCATGGCTACGAGCACGTCGCACAAATCGCCCGGAGTATAAACCTTCCCGGCACCGATATGTACCTGGAAACCCGACACACCGGTGAGCGAACCTTGCGGGGCTCGGATATCAGCCGGATAATCAGGGAATGTTGAGATGCCGTTACCTACGGTGGCACTAACCGTAGAGAAGATGTTTCCGGCCAGCTGCATACCGTCGCCGGAGTCTCCTGAGAAGCGGACAACGACTTGGTCCAGCTCCTTCACTTCCAATTGTTCTGCCATAATTCTTTTAAGATTAATACTTGAATGAAGCTTTTATTCACCCATCGGTGACAGATTCTCTCTTAAACGGGTGCAAAGTTCATAAATATTATTGAATTATCAAAATCTTTTCGTTAAAAAGTGGCTTTTCTCACGAGAAGCAAGCGTTTAATACTTGAACGAACTACCTCCCAAGAACTCACGCAGCAACGATGTGGGCGGGATGTCGGAGTCAGAGATTGGCCGGATATACCTGAGGAATTTCAGCAGACGGTATGCCTCGGCGTGCTCGTTACAGTTCTCGGGAACCTGTTCCAACAGTGGCTCCGCCTGACTCTTGATCACAGCTAATTCGAAGAGCATGGCGGTATTGAACATCGCATCCGCATTCTCCTGATAGGGGAAAATCCATTTATTCTCGCCGGCTCTCACACTGGGCCATCGGTGGATGGTTTCCTGTGCGCTCACACCCCGATATTTATGGTCACGGATGATTCGCCGAAGCAGTCGGTTGTCGGTAGTGGGAACATAGTTATGCTCATCTAACAGAAGGGTGGTCAAGGCAGAGGCATAGACGCGGAAAATCTGATCCTGCGGCACCTGTGCCGTGAGTTCCGGGTTCAAGGCATGGATGCCCTCCACCACCAGCACCTCATCTTTGCGCAGGCACAGTCTTCGTCCATCGGGTGTGCTTTTTCCCGTCTGGAAGTTATAGCGTGGCATTTGCACCTCCTCCCCGGTGAGGAGTGCGTTCATCTGTTCGTTCAGTAAGGGGATGTTCAGTGCGTGCAGGTGCTCATAGTCGTAGTCTCCATGCTCATCGCGGGGTGTCTGTTCCCTGTCAACGAAGTAGTCGTCTAACGAGACAGGTACCGGTTTGATGCCGTTGGTGACGAGCTGTACAGAAAGTCGTTTGCACGTGGTGGTCTTTCCCGACGACGACGGTCCTGCAATCAGCACCATCCTGATCCCCTTTCTGTTGGCGATCTCATCGGCAATACGTGCAATTTTCTTCTCCTGTAAGGCCTCCGACACTTGGATAAGCTGCGAGGCCCATCCCTTTTCCACTAATTCGTTCAGGTCACCGATGGTGCTCATGCCTAAGATCCGCTGCCAGTGGTGGTGTTCCCTGAAGATGTTGAACATCTTATCCTGATGGGTCATCTCGCCCAGTTCCGCGGGATGTTCCCTTGAAGGGATGCGCAGCAGGAGTCCGTCGCCATATTTCTCTAACCCAAAGAGGTAGAGCTGCGACGTATTGGTAAGCAGTGCCCCATAGTAGTAGTCGTAGTAGCCGTTGATGTCGTAGAACACCGTATAGCACTTCCCGGTACTCTTGAGCAGTTTCACCTTCGAGTGTGCGCCCACCGACTCGAACAGTCGGATAGCCTCCTCGGTGGTTGTCTCATGTCGATGGATGGGATAGGCGGCATCGATAATCTCCTGCATCCGATTCCTGATCTGTCCCACCTCTTCCAGTGTGATGGGCCTTCCGATCTTCAGGTCCACATAGTAGCCGTTGCTCACGGGTGTGTTGATGCTCACTGTACAATCCTTATAGAGGTTGTGCACCGCCTTGCACAGAACGAAGAAAAGGGTGCGCGTATAGGTACGTGACCCGCTGGCCGATTCCATGTCGAGGAATTCCACCGTCTTGGGGTTATACACTCGGAAGTGTAGTCCTTCCACTTTATTATTCACTTTGGCACTCACCGGACCGTATTTCATCTCCAGTCCAAAGATCTGAAAGATTTCAGAAAGGTTCGATCCCAAGGGTATTTCCTTGCGTTCGTTATTGTTCTTACACCAGATCTCTACAGTTTTCATAAGCATTCAATCGTATGTTTTCAGATTTTGGCTGTAAAGATACGCATATTTTTTCAGAAACATTCTATTTTTAGTTTTTTTATAAAACAAGACAATTGTTTGGCGCTTTACGAGTTTTTTTGTATTTTTGCAGCAGATTTTTCAAAATACCATCCCTGCAGCATAACAATCATTTTAAATATCTATGTCTATTTGGATTATCTTTAAGCTTCTCGGATCACTCGCCCTGCTGATGTTCGGTATGAAAAGCATGAGCGAGGCTCTGCAGAAGATGGCAGGTCCGCAGCTGCGCCATGCTTTGGGCGCTATGACCACCAACCGTTTCACTGGCTTGCTCACAGGTACCATCGTGACCGCTTCTGTACAGTCGTCAACGGCAACCACCGTGATGACCGTTTCGTTTGTCAATGCCGGACTGCTCACCCTTGCGCAGGCCATCTCCGTCATCATGGGTGCCAACATCGGCACCACGCTCACGGCATGGATCATGGCATTGGGAACATCGTTCGACATCAGCGTAGCCGTCTATCCGGGCTTCTTCCTCGGTATCATTCTGATCTACCTGAAGAGTCACCGTTACGTAGGAGATTTCCTGTTCGGTCTGGCCTTCCTGCTATTAGGTCTGACCACCCTGAAAGCCACGGGAACGGCGATGGATCTGGGACATAACGAGGCCGTCACAGCTTTCTTCCGCTCGTTCGACCCCAACTCGTTCCTCACCACGATCATCTTCCTGTTCCTGGGAGGTGTGATGACATTCTGCGTACAGTCGAGCGCTGCCGTGATGGCGATCACCATGCTTCTCTGCTCCACTGGCGCCATGCCCATCTATCAGGGTATAGCCCTTGTGTTAGGTGAGAACATCGGTACCACCATCACCTCCAACCTTGCCGCATTGTCTGCCAACACCCAGGCTCGGCGTGCTGCCTTGGCACACATGTTCTTCAATGTCTTCGGTGTCATCTGGATCTTGTTTGTCTTCCACTGGTTCATCGATGGTGTGATGTGGCTGGTAGATGCTGTAGGTGGCTGGTTAGGAAAAGACATGGCGCACATGGCATCCACCGAGAAGCTCAACTTCGTCCTGGCTGCCTTCCACTCCTGTTTCAATGTCATCAACGCAGGAATCCTCATCTGGTTCATTCCCCAGATAGAGCGTTTCGTATGCTGGGTGATCAAGCCGAAGAAGGTCGATGAGGAAGAGGATTTCCGCCTGCATTTCATCACCGCCGGTTTCATGAAGACTCCGGAGCTCTCGGTGCTCGAAGCCCAGAAAGAGATTGTCAGCTTCAGCGAACGTATGCAGCGCATGTTCGGCATGGTGCGCGAGCTCCTCTCCGAGAAAGACGATCAGAAGTTCACCAAGCTGTTCACCCGCATAGAGAAATACGAGAGCATCTCCGACAATATGGAGATAGAGATCGCCTCCTATCTGGAGCAGGTCTCCGATGCCCACCTTTCCGATGAGACGAAAGGAAAGATCCGCGCCATGCTCCGCGAGATCAGCGAACTGGAGTCTATCGGTGATGCCTGCTATAACATGGCACGCACCATCAACCGCAAGGTACAAGGGAAGAACGAGCACTTCATCGACCGCCAGTACGACCACATGCACCAGATGATGGAACTCACCGACAGTGCCCTCACCCAGATGAACAACTTGATGGGTGGCCGCAAAGAGAGTTTCAACGTGAACCGTTCGTTCAACATCGAGAACGAGATCAACAACTTCCGCGACCAGCTGAAGAGCCAGAACATCAACGACGTGAACAACCATGTCTATACCTACGGCATCGGCACCATCTACATGGATATCATCAACGAGTGCGAGAAACTCGGCGACTATGTCATCAACGTGGTAGAGGCCCGCATGGGAACAAAGCAGCGCGAGGCATAGGAGCACAGCTGGATTCGTATAGACGAGAACCTTTTCAACGGTCGGCTCTGCTGTTAGGTGCTGAGGTTGAAGGTCAAACGTCGAAGGTTAAAGTTCAAAATTCAAAGATCAAAGTTCAAAGTTCTTCATGATCAACATGTCTGCATGGATCGACGAGGTGATCCAAAAGAAAGAGGTGACGGCGGTGCCTATCATGACACACCCCGGCATTGAGTTAGACGGGCACAGTGTGCGCGAAGCCGTCACCAATGGCAACGTGCATCATCAGGCCATCATGCGCCTCACCCGTGAGTTCCCCAGTGCCATGGCTACGACGATTATGGATCTCACCGCCGAGGCCGAGTGCTTTGGGGCCGACATCGTCTTCTCCGACGTAGCCGTACCTGCCGTGACAGGACACCTGCTGAAGGATGTGCACGACATCGAGGCACTCCAAGTGCCCTCCCTGCAGTCGGCACGTATCCCCGCCTATCTGAAGGCGAACCTGCTGACGGCACGCGCCCTCCACGACCGTCCGCTCCTCGGCGGATGTATCGGCCCGTTCTCGTTGGCAGGGCGGCTCTACGACATGTCGGAAATCATGATCCTCATCTACGAGCATCCCGATGCCGCCCACCTGCTGTTAGAGAAATGCACGCAGTTCATCCTGAAATACTGTCAGGCACTGAAGGCCACGGGAACCAATGGTGTGGTGATGGCAGAGCCCGCCGCCGGACTGCTGAGCAATGCTGACTGCCTGCAGTTCTCTTCCCGTTATGTGAAGACCATTGTGGAGCAGGTACAGGATGATACCTTCACCGTGGTGCTGCACAACTGCGGGAATACGGGGCACTGCACACAAGCTATGGTGGCCACGGGGGCCGCTGCCTATCATTTCGGAAACAAATGCGACATGGCGGAGGTGATCAAGGAGGTGCCGCCCACCGCCCTCGCCATGGGGAATATCGACCCCGTGTCGGTGTTTAAGGACGGCACGCCGGAGGGGATGCAGACTGCCGTCCGAAACCTCTTGGAGAAGATGAAGCCCTACCCCAACTTCGTGCTCTCCTCCGGATGCGACACCCCGCCACATACCCCCATCGCCCATATCCGCGCCTTCTTTGAAGCCTTAGACGATTACAACAGCCATTGCTGAGAAATGACTACCAAGGAGCTGACATACGATATGTTAGGTATCACTGCCGCCGATCTCTATGAGCAGATGGGCTACCATGGTGCGACGCCCGATGCTGCCGTGGTATCAGAGACACATCGTATCGTGGATGAGGTAAGAGCCTTTCTCCGCGCCCGCTACTGCTTCTTCGTGACGAGGGATCCCCTTCCCGCCATCTTCTCCTTGGGGAAAATCATCGGGCACCAGCTCAGGGGCAGCGAGGCCTACACCTTATTTATATGTACCGCGGGCATGGAGTTCGAATCCTACCAGCAACAGCTCAAAAGCCAAGGCGACCTCCTGCGAGTGTTCATTGCCGATGCCTTAGGCAGTGTGATCGCTGAGAGATGTGCCGACCAGATGGAAACGGCATTACAGCAGTCCATCGACAAACTCGACTGGCACCACACCAACCGCTTCTCCCCCGGCTACTGCGGCTGGCATGTCGGCGAGCAGCAGCAACTTTTCGCCCGCTTCCCCTCAACGTGTGGTGTCACCCTCACCGATAGCTCCCTCATGGTCCCCATCAAATCCGTGAGCGGCATCATCGGCATAGGAGCACAGGTGCGCCACTTAGACTACTCCTGCGGTCTCTGCGATTTCAAGCAGTGCTTTAAAAGGAAAACAAGAGAACAACATCTATCGAACGAATAAAACAGAACTACTATGAAGTACCAGCATTTCATTCTCGCAGCCCTTTTCCTGTCAGGAATCACAGGCTGTCATTCATCCAGCAAGTCCGAAGAAACGAAAGAACATGCACCTGTAACCACCGTCGTGGAAGATTCCATTGCGAAGGAAACCGCAGCACCGGCGGAAGAAGCTGTCAGCGAGCAGGAGATACAGGCCCAGAGAACTTTCTTAGAGACCTTCTACAGCGGATTGGACGAGTCCTTCGAGCCCGACTATGTGAAGCAGTTCATCACACCCAACGCCCGGCAGATCCTAAGCGACGGATATGAGTTCGACTGCGATGGGGGCGACTGCCTCGCCATCTGGCTCTTTACCTACGAAGGGGGTGGCGACACAGGACCCTGTCTGTCGCGCACCATCAAGCCACAGGGCACGAACAAATTCCTTGTCACCCACCAATACGAAGGTGAAGAATACAACGTTCTTCTGACCCTCATCAAGGAAGGAGACACCTACAAAATTGACAACATCGAGAAACAGTAAGGGGCATAAATAAGCCATCGGGCTTCCCGCTTTTTCGCCATTCGCATATCTAAAATGGAGTAGATATATTTAACGACACTCCTATTCTGGAATTTTTTAAAAAGGTAAAAAGGTAAATTACAATTATACAATGCCATTTGCAAGCATGATGCTATAGTCTTTCCCCTGATTAAACAGATTGGAACGTTTTTCGTTTAGCCAGAAGAGCATAGTGAAGCTTGCTTCAACTTTGCCATGGCGAGAAAAGGTAGGATGTAATCCAACTATACAGTTTTTACGTCCAAAGTAGAGTCTGATTGCCTTGAAAACAGAGTCTGATTGCGTTCAAAGTAAAGCCTACTTAATGTTTACGTAGAGTCTACTTCACGTTTACGTAGAGTCTGATTGTGAGTGAAAAATAGTTCCTTTGCAGTATGGAAATATTTTCAGTGATTAATACTGTTTTTGTGAGCCAATCTTCACAATTTACCAATTTACCTTTTTAAACTTTTTCATTCACCATTCCTCTGGATGATCATGTTAGGCCCTGGCTTGTTATACCCGAAGCTGCCGGGAACCATCTGGTTGTCCTCCACGGTGAAGCCGTCGGTGGCCTCATCGAAGTAGATGCAGAAGGCGCGGGAGTTGGTGGCATAGGGTGCCCTGACGGGCGCACCGATGCGGTTGCGGCGGATAACGGAGCCGGGCTGGTTGCTCAGGGTGTAGATGCCGCCGGTGTCGTAGAGCTGCTTGGCATAGTCATAGACATGGTTGCCCTCGATGCGGTTGTTACGCATGCCACTCTCAAGGGCCGTCCACCCCCACCCCACGCAGATGCCCGAATAGTTCAGGTCTGACACGTCGTTGTTCAGGATCTTCACATTGCGCACGTAGCCGGCGCCGATGCCCACGGCTCCCCAGTCTTCCGTCGTGACATGACGGATCTCGTTGTCGCAGATGGTGATGCCGTCGCAGATGTCCTCCTCATGCTTGGGGGAATAGGGTACATGAGTTTCGAAGCCCTGGTCGGGGAAGGTGCCCACGAGGATGGCCGTGCCGCCGATGTGGTGGAACGAGCAGTTGCGCACGACAGAGCGGCATACGCTCTTCTCCATGTCAAGGCCCGTGGCGGCGAGGTTCTCGAAGTGGCAGCCGTCGAACACGATATCGTCGGCATAGCTCACTTTCACAGCGGCATCGGGACGTTCGATCCACGCCTGGTTCTCTAACTCTTCCTTCTCGGGCAGTCCAGGCTCCTGCAGCTTATAGGCATCGATGAGGGGGAATCCGCCTTGCAGCGTGACATGTCCCTGCTGCGAGGGGCGCGTCCAGGCTGCATTCATGATGTTCACGTCCTCAAAGCGGATGTGGTGCACGCGCCGCTCGGGTGTTCCACTGATGTGGATGAGCGTTTTCAGCACGGGTGCAAAAGGCCATGTGAAGAACTCATCCTGCGGCTGTAGGATTTCGGCATCGTAAGGATAATAATATACACGGCCCGAGGGATAGTCCTGATACCACTCTCCCGGCTCGTCTAACAGCTCTAATGCGTTCTGCAGACAGAACGACGAACTGCCTTTCTCGCCGTTGATGACAGGCTGCGGCCACGGGTGTTCAAACTCCAACTGACTCTCGGGTTCGTGGAACGAGACGATGGTGGAGTCGCCCATCACCTGCATGTCTTTCACGCGCAGGATGGCCATGGCCCACCGCTGGTGCACCACCATCTCCAAGAGATTGGCCCTTCGGAGATCTTGACGTGGTGTGGGAATGGTGATAGTGCGCTCTTTCACGTTGAAATTGAGCATCCGTTCCATCCTGACAGAGGGTGTCTGGATAGCCGATTCACAGCCATCGACGTAGAACGTGCCAAACTGCGTGGCCATACGCCCATGACCCAGCTGTCGGAACCAGAGGATGCGGTTGCCCACACGCGGTGCCTCCGCCGTCCAGATCTTGTCACGCAGGACTGGTGGCACGCGCTCGTCATCGCAGCCACGTGTCCATTTCTCGATCCTGACACCGCCACTGAGTATGGCAGCCCCCCGGATGATGGTGGGTGATGCCTCGGTGCCGCTGTCTTCGGGGCGGATGAAGATGGGGCGTTGCAGCAGGTAAGTGCCAGGCTCGATATGGATACGGATGCCTCCCTCAGCCTCAGGACGTTTCAGGCGCCGCCACTCTCGTGCCTGTCGCAAAGCCTGCTCCACTGTTGACAGCGGCTGCTGGCGTGTTCCTGCGTTCCTGTCGTTTCCGTCTGCTGCCACAAAAATATCTCCCGCCATCATCTGGAGATGACAGACGAGGATCATCAATATCCATCCTGTTCTTTTCATCTGTTCGTTTGTTTTGTTGCAAATATAAGTATTATTTTTGAGAAAAGAGGCACTCGTCCGGAAAATATCAAATAAATTTGGCATTTCGCTCACTTCTTCGTAACTTTGCATAATGAACGGATAATTTCAACATCATCAAATCATGAAAAGATTATTTGGAGGACTGTTAGCTTGTATGCTGCTGACAACGGTACAGGCGCAGGAAACAGATGCTTTGCTGCCCACCCTACGTGACGAGCTGTCGTATGACATGCGCCAGCTGCAACAGCAGGAGGTGAAACCCTACTATATGAGTCTGCGCGTGGAGGACATGTACAGAGCCACCGTGGTGAGTAATTTCGGAGTAACCCTTGGACAGGACGAACAGAGATCGCGAACGGTGGTTCCACAGGTGCGCCTGGGCAGTAAAGAACTGGATAACTACAAATACGACACGCAGAACGGTTCGCGTGCGGAATCGATTCCCATGGATGATGCAGCGGTAGAAGGAATCCGCGCCTGTATCTGGGAGGCTACACTCGACCGCTACAACCAAGCCCTGCGGAACTATAAGCAAGCGGTGTCGCGTGCTGCCACCAGCGTGGCAGCCGAGGATAAGGCGCCGTGTTTCTCGGCTGCTCCCCAGGAGCACTACTATGAAGCACCGGTACAGGGAAAAGCCTTGCATCTTAACCGTGCAGAATGGGAGAAACGGCTCAACGCGGTGGCCGCCGTATTTCGTCAGGATCCCGCCTTGTCGGAAGGAGTGGCGCAGTTGGAATATTCCGTCACACGTTCGTATTTCCTGAATACCGAGGGAACAGAAGTGGTGCAGAACCGTGTGGCCGCCCGCGTGATGCTCTCTGCCATGGTCATCGCTGCCGATGGCATGGAGCTTCCGCTCTATCATGATTTCTTCGCCTTAGATATCGACAGTCTGCCCTCCACGGAGGTGATGGTGCAGCATGCCCGCAATATGGTGAGACGGATGCGTGCCCTGAAAGATGCTCCCGTTGCCAACCCTTATACTGGTCCTGCCATTCTCTCGGGAGCCGCCAGCGGCGTGTTCTTCCATGAGATCTTCGGGCACCGGCTGGAAGGGCATCGAATGAAGCAGGGTGGTGAGACCTTCAAAAACATGGTGGGGAAGGCGGTGCTACCCTCCTCCTTCCAGGTGTTCAGCGATCCCACCCTCCGCCATTATGCCGGTACTGATCTCAACGGCTGTTATCTCTACGACAGTGAGGGTGTGAAGGCACGCAGGGTAGATAATGTGGTGAACGGCGTGCTCCGTGAGTTCCTGATGAGCAGGGTGCCCTTAGATGGTTTCCCGCAGTCGAACGGTCATGGACGTGCCGTTGTCCCCAACGACCCGGTATCCCGACAGTCGAACCTCATCGTGGAATCCACCCAAACCTATACCGATGCCCAGCTACGGGAGATGCTCAAGGCTGAAGCCAAACGTCAGGGCAAGGACTACGGCTATTTCTTCAATACCGTTACCAGCGGCTACACGCTGACGGGTGAGGGCGGCAGTCTGAACTCCTTCAACGTCACCCCCATCGAGGTATATCGCATCTATGTGGATGGCCGTCCCGATGAGTTGGTGCGCGGTGTTGACCTCATCGGTACACCGCTGTCGATGTTCTCGCATATTGCGGCAGCAGGCCAAGGACATACGGTGTTCACAGGGATGTGCGGTGCGGAGTCGGGATGGGTGCCTGTGACAGCTTCCTCTCCTGCTATCTTCGTCAATCAGATAGAGACACAACGTCGCCAGAAAGCACAGGTGACACCACCGGAGCTGTCGGCACCACCATTCGATGACACGGCACTGACAGCGGAGACTGCTTCGATGGCACCCACCGATCGCTTGATTTTCTCTGCCATGCAGAAAGAAATGAAACGTTCGAAGGACAGCCTGTGTATCGAAGGATATCCACGGCCTTTCTACCTTTCGTATATCATGAACCGCTTCCGCTCGTTCCGTATCGTAGGGGAACTGGGAGGGATTTCCGTGAACAATGCCATCCCCTGGCACCTGACAGGAAACACGCAGGTGTTAGTGGGCGACTATCACCGTCATAGCGGAGGACAATACTCACGGGTGAGTGTTCCGCAGGAGACAGATATCCCCATGATTCGTCGCGGATTCTGGGGTGCCAGTGATGCCGTGTATAAGGTGGGACTGAACCTTTATGCCAACAAAATGAACAACCTGGAGAACAACCCACTGCCAAGGGTACTGGATATCATCCCTGACAAGCAGCCGGTGAAGCCCGTCACTTTTGTGCAGTCGCTGGACAACAGCTACCAGGTGGACCGTGAGAAATTAGCAGACCTGGCCCGCGAGCTCTCCGCCATATTCAAGGACTATCCCGACCTGACAGGCACCAGCGTAAGCATCGACGGGGCAGAGATGGAGACCTATCGCACCACCAGTGAGCAGGTGAACATCAAACTGCCCGACAGCTACGTGAGCATCACGGCAAGGGCAACACTGAGAGACACCTTGGGACTGAGTCAGTCGGACCAACTTACATTGCACTACCGCACTCCTGCCGAGATCCCCTCCACAGAGAGTCTCCGCGAACAGATCCATTCCTTCGCCAAAGACTTGGTGGCCCTGAAGAATGCTCCCGAGTTAGAGGACTACTACAAAGGACCTGTGCTCTATCAAGGGGCGGTAGTGGCATCGATCTTCCAACAGAACCTGTTGGAAAACAACGGAATCTATGCACGGCAGATGACGAGGCTGAACACCACCTCGATAGGACGAAAACTGAACAAAGAGGTGATGGATAAGCGATTCACGATTCTGAACTATACCGACAGGACATCCTATCACTGTGTTCCGCTGACAGGCTTCTACCCCATCGATGCCGATGGCATTAAACCCGAGCCCGTCATCCCCATCGTAGAGAAAGGAATCCTGAAGACGATGCTGAACGGCACCACACCCTCGGAATATTCCAAACAGTCAACAGGCAGTACGCGCTTTACCGGTATCAACGGGTCCCGCACCACCACTACTTCCATCGGCACCTTACATGTGATGGCCGACAAGGCGCTGAAGGAAGAGAAGATGTTCCGCCAGCTGCTGAAAGCCGCCAAGCAGCAGAAACTCAAAGAGGCGTATGTGATCTTCTGTCCTACCCACTGCTCCCTGCGCCGTCTCTACCATGTGGATGTGAAGACGGGAAAGAAAACCCTGCTGAAATCAAACAGCATCACGCTGCCCACACTGACGCAGTTGGAGAATGTGGTTGCCGTCTCCGCCAAGGAAGAGGTCGTGAACAGAGTCAATACAACGGTCATCTATCCTGCCTCCCTGATTGTGGGGAACTTAGAGGTAAACAAATCGGGCATGGTGGCTACCAAGGAACCTGCCATTCTCTATCCGCTCAAGAGATAGGATCTGATCACTCATAAAAAACAACGATATGACAACAGAATATATTATCCGGATTAGTATAGCAGCCCTGTTAGGCGGTATCATCGGCTTAGACCGCGAATACCGTGCCAAGGATGCTGGTTTCCGCACCCATTTCCTCGTGGCATTAGGCAGTGCGCTGTTTATGATCGTGTCGCAGTTTGGATTCGGCGACGTGGTAGGCACCACAGGCTACCGATTGGATCCGTCACGTGTGGCAGCACAGGTGGTGAGTGGCATCGGTTTCATCGGTGCAGGCACCATCATCTTCCAGAAGCATGTGCTGAAAGGTCTCACCACAGCAGCTGGAATCTGGTGTACAGCGGCCATTGGACTGGCCTGCGGATCAGGGATGTATCTCATTGCCTCCGCGACGACCATCCTGGCCCTGCTGTGCTTAGAGGCGTTTAATTTCGCCCTCCACCGTTTCGGTGCCCGCACCGTATCGATTCGTTTCTCTGCCCCCTCGAAGGAGCATGTGCACCATGTGATGGAGGTACTGGAACGGGCTCATGTGGGCATCGGATCGTATCACATGGAACGACAAGAAGAAGACGAAGGTCATCACTATATGGTAGGGATGGATCTTCGTCTGAAACGTGACCGCTACATCACCCGACTGTTGGAGCTGATGAGCGACTTCGATGGTGTGAGCATCGAGAACGTTGAGTAGGAGCGCAGGAAATGTATGCTACAGCAGTTCTACCAATCGTGCCATCTGATTAGGGATACGGATCTGCTGCGGACATTTGGAAAGACATTCCTCACAATCCATGCACTGGTCGGCACGCTCCTGTTCGGGCAGTGCTTTCTTGTATCCTTCCACATAGGCTTTGTGACGCTCACGGTAGTCGGCAGCAGTCTTATCCGGCAGCGGCAGCAGTTTCTTGTTCACCGACTCATTATAATAAGCAAAGTTCCCGGGGATATTCACTCCATACGGACAAGGCAGGCAGTATTCGCAGGCGGTGCAAGGCACCGTGGGATAGCCCCTCATGTCGTCGGCGATCTTTGCCAGCACCTCTTTCTCCTGATCGGTACAGGGATCCAAGGGGGAGAAGGTCTTGACATTATCCACCAAGTGCTCCATGAGGGTCATACCACTCAGTGCCGTGAGGATATTCGGCAGTGAGCCCACCCATCGGAACGACCACGAAGCCTGACTGTCGTTGGGGCGCAAGGCAGTGAGCCGCTGTGCAAACTCCTCTGGTAACTGTGCCAGACGACCACCTAACAAGGGTTCCATGATCACGCACTGAATACCAGCCTTCTCGCATTTGTTATACAAGTATTCGGCATCTGCATCCCCCTTCCGCCCTGAAGAGGCATGGCGCCAGTCAACATAGTTCAGCTCGATCTGACAGAAATCCCAATGGTAGGTGTCGTTATGGTCGATGAGCCAGTCGAACACCTCCACGTTCCCATGATAGGAGAATCCCAAATTCCTGATCCTTCCTGCCTTCCGCTCCTCTAACAGGAAATCGAGCAAATGATTGTCGAGGAAACGGGGGGTGAAGTCCTGCATGCCGCTGCCTCCCACACTGTGCATCAGGTAGTAGTCGATATAATCCACCTGAAGCGATTTGAACGACTGGTAGTACATCTTCTTCGACTCTTCCAACGGCCACAGGTTGCGACGTTGGTTTGACATCTTCGTGGCAATGTAGAACGACTCGCGGGGATGGCGTTTCAAGGCGATGCCCGTGGCAATCTCCGACTGCCCGCCAGCATACATCGGTGCCGTATCGAAATAGTTCACACCATGGGCGATGGCATAATCCACCTCCTGGTTCACCAGCTCCTGATCGATCTGTCCTCCATTACGTGGCAGGCGCATCATCCCATAGCCCAAGAGCGACACCTTGTCACCGGAGTGCCGATTCACACGGTAGGTCATTTTATTTTGAACCTCCTGCTGAATCCTTGGAGATGACTGGGGAGCAAACGTTTTGGCAAGAGCATCAAAAGGTTTCATGGCGAGCATCGCCACTGCTGATGCCGATCCGATTCCTGTCATCTTCAGGAACTGTCGGCGATTGAGTTGTTTGTTGTCAGACATAGGCAGTATTGTAATTAGTGATTAATAATCATTCTATACACTCACTTTTCACGCTACGAGTTTGATTCATTTTTTACGCTACGAATGAGACGAATTGGACGAATTTTTATCTCTATGAATTGAATCCATTCAATATTTCACGCTACAAATTAGACGAATGAGACGAATTTTTTCGCTACGAATGGAATCTGGTAATTATCTCTACGAATGAGACGAATAGATCAAAAGATTCCTCGTTGGTTTGAGGGAGCGCGGCAAGCGAAGCTTGCGAAAGTTATTGGACAAACGCTCTGATCTCTTCCATCCTCTGCATTCCTGCAGCACGTCCAATCTCGTATACCCTTTTCATCTCTTCGGGATCGTGAGAGATATGTCCGATGGGCAGTTTCTCTGCGGGGCGGATCACAAGGGTGTTGCCATTTTGCTCCTCCTGCCGCACGTATGCCAGCTGCTGATTGTACATCTCATGACGGTGCTCCATGGCCGACACGGTATGGGGGTAATGGCGGAGACTCCACTTGATGAGCGGCATGAGGCGGTTGGGTGTTTTCTGGTAATCGGCGGGTTGTGTGAGGATCACGATGTTCCGTTGGTATCCGATACTTTGGAAATAAGCTAAAGGGATACTGTCGGTCATACCACCATCTAACAGGTGATAACCTTCCAGTTCGACAACATGAGACACCACGGGCATCGAGGCTGAGGCACGGATCCACTCATAGGCCTGATGCCCACCCTTCATACATTTCTTATACACAGGGCGGCCTGTCATCACATCGGTGCATACGATATAGAATTCGGTCGGATTATGCTCGAAGGTGACATTGTCGAACCGGTCATACTGCTCAGGCACGATATGGTAGGCATATTCTGCACCAAAGAGATCTCCCGTCTTCAGGAACGACTGCATACTGCAATAACGCTTGTCATGGGCAAAGCGCATATTGTATCGGATAGCCCTGCCTATTTGCTGCGATTTGTAGTTACAGCCAAAGGCAGCACCAGCTGAGACACCAATAATGCCATCGAACGCGATACCTTGTTCCATCATCACGTCCATCACTCCCGCAGAGAAGAGGCCACGCATGGCACCACCCTCCAAGACCAGCCCTGTCTTTACGTTATCTGTCATTCCATGATGCTCCTTCCTGACCAGTCAAACCTAATCCTTCGGCGCAAAGATAGACAAAAAAAAGCAAACTGCCAACAACATGACCTTTTTTCTTGTCGTGAGGGTGCTCTTTGAGATTGTCTATGGGATATTCGTTATTCATCATCACGATATCTTTGTTCACTCTTACTCCACACTGAACGGTGGGAAACAAGCAATCTTACATCCGTTCACCTGTTTTTTTCAATAAAAAGCATTTTCCCTTCGGTCATTCGATTTTTTTTGCTATATTTGCAACCGTATGAGAACAGGAATATTCGTGGGGAGCTTCGACCCCTATACCATCGGGCACGACCATATCGTGCAGCGTGCATTACCCCTCTTCGACCGACTGATCATCGGCGTGGGCGTGAACGAACGGAAACAGTATATGCAGAGTGCGGAGATACGGAAACGGAAGATTCAGGAACTCTATCGGAACGAGAAGAAGATCACCGTGAAAACCTACTCCGACCTCACCATCGATTTCGCCCACCGCGAGATGGCTGATTTCATCATTAAGGGAGTGCGCAGCGTGAAAGACTTCGAGTATGAACGTGAGCAGGCTGATATCAACAAACGCATCGGACATATCGACACCCTGCTGCTCTTCGCCGATCCCGGCATGGAGAGTATCAGCTCATCGATGGTACGCGAGCTGGTGCACTTCGGAAAGGATGTGAGGCAGTTTCTTCCAAAGAGATAAATCACTTATATAGAATCAAGATGATTACCTATCAAGCAGAAGGCGTGAAGATGCCTAAGATCAGGAAACGGGACACCACTGCATGGATACGTGCCGTGGCAGCGAGCTATGGCAAGACCGTGGGTGAAGTGGGCTACCTGTTCTGTGATGATGAGAAAATCCTGGAAGTGAATAATGAGTATTTAGGGCACGACTACTATACCGACATCATCACCTTCGACTACTGCGAGGGGGATGTGCTGAACGGTGATCTCGTGATCTCACTCGATACCGTACGTACCAATGCGGAGCAATTCAAGAAAAGCTACGAGGAAGAGCTGCACCGTGTCATCATCCATGGCATTCTCCACCTCTGCGGCATCAACGATAAAGGACCGGGAGAGCGTGAGATCATGGAAGCAGCAGAGAACCGTGCTCTGGCGATGAGAGTGCAGTAGTCTGCACTCACTCATCCATCGGATAGCGCACGCCCCATTTGAAACGCAGCGTGTCCATCATCTTCATGATATAGAGGGTCTCATCGAGCGGCATGTAGGGAGTCTCGGTGAGACCCTTTTCTATGGCCTCCTGACATGCCAAGAACTGATATTCATAACCTGTGATCTGCCGAGGCACGGCAATCTCCTCAATGAATACACGGTCGCGCGCATAGACCCTGACAGTCTGAGGATTATTGATGTTATCAATGATCAGATAACCCTCGGTGCCACAGAGGATACCCTGGTTGTCGTTCACACAGCATGCCGATGACTGGATATTGGCCAGAACACCATCGGAAAAAGTGAACGAGACCGCATTGGTGAGATCCATGCCCGTATCCGACTTCACGCACTGTGACTCCGTATGCACGATCTCGGCACCGTGGAACATCCTGACGAAGTTGATGCCATAGACACCCAAGTCGAGAAGGGCACCGCCACAGAGGTCAGGACGCATGATACGCGGCTTGTTTCCCATACTATATCCGATGCTGGCAGTGATCAGACGGAGGTCGCCGATCCTGCCTTCGGCCATCATCTTCCGAATAACGGGCACGATAGGCTGATAACGTGTCCAGATAGCCTCAGCCAAGAAAACATTCTTCCGACGGGCCAGGTCAACCACACGTTGACTCTGTGCGTAGTTGGCCATGAAAGCTTTCTCCACTAAACAGGCTTTCCCCGCCTCAAGGGCTTGCATGGTGACATCATAGTGATGGGAATGGGGCGTGGCCACATAGACCAGGTCAACCTTCGGATCGGCTATCAGGTCGGCATAAGAGCCATAGGCCACGGTGACACCCCATTGGGCTGCGAAAGCCTCAGCTTTCTCTTGTGAGCGCGAAGCGATGGCATAACACTCCACAGTGGGTAACTCTCTCAAGGTGATGGCAGCCTTCTCAGCTATCCATCCGGCACCTACGATGCCTACATGTAGTTTCTTTTCCATAGGGTTCTTTTAGTTTTATATGATGCTATTTCTCACTCCACGCTCCTCACACTTCACTTCGATATCACCTCCAGTCCTTTCTGCACGATGTGGTTCACCTCGTTCATGATCTGGAAATACTCGCTCATATCCCAAAGGTCACGGGCGATGAGACCCTTGAGCTGCCTACTAAGATAAGGCATCGTACGTTTCAGCTCGTCATCGTCCTTTGCCTTGATCTTCTGCTTCTCTGCAGCAGCAAGGATCGTATCGAGGAGTGACTGCGGTACCACGAACTCCTTGTTGAACTGCAGGAAAGTGGGATAGGCTTTCTTCAGCTGTGCCCGGTGGTTGTCAATATAGCGCAGACTGTTCTCCACGATGATGTTCTTCGCTGCAAGCTGTCGGTGGAAGCGTGTGTACTGCAGGGTGTCAAGGGGCACGAAGGCATCGGGCATGATACCCCCGCCACCATAGACGGTGCGGTGCTGCCGCAAGGTTTGGAACTTCAAAGAGTCGGCGAAGTGGATACTGTCTGGATTCGTCAGTTCCCCGTGCTTCAGTCGGTTCTCAAAGTCCATCTCATATTCCTTTAAGTCGCCTTTCTTATAAGGTTTCTGGATACAACGGCCTGAAGGTGTATAATAATGGGAGATGGTAAGACGGATCATGGAGCCGTCGGGCAGATCGATAGGACGCTGGACAAGTCCTTTACCAAACGTTCGCCTGCCCACCACCAGACCGCGGTCCTGATCTTGGATAGCACCCGATACAATCTCTGCCGCCGAGGCCGTGAACTCATTCACTAACACCACCACCTTGCCCTCGCGCAATTTCCCGTTGCCCTCAGCGCGATAGTCCATGCGCTGCGACCTCCTTCCTTCAGTATAGACAATTAGGTCGTTGTCAGGCAGGAACTCATTGGCAATCTGCACGGCAGCCTGGAGGTAGCCGCCACCGTTCTCTTGGAGATCGAGCAGCAGACTCTTCATACCTTGCTCCTTCAGTCTGTTCACTCCTTCCATAAACTCCTGATATGTAGTGGCACCAAAGTTCTCTATGCGGATATAGCCGATCTCCGGACGGATCATATAGACGGCAGTCACACTCTTCACAGGAATCTTGTCGCGTGTCACGGTGAAATACATCGTCTCGGCGACGCCTCGTCGCAGAATACCTAACTTCACCTTGGTGCCCCGAGGACCCCGCAGTCGTTTCATAATCTCCTCACGTGGCATCTTCACACCGGCAATGGCGGTATCGTTCACGTTGATAATACGGTCACCGGCTAAGATACCAACCTTCTCCGACGGACCTTTCACTACGGGTTGTATCACCAGCAGCGTATCCTCGATCATGTTAAACTGCACACCGATACCATCGAAGTTTCCCTGCAGCGGCTCGTTCATCGCCTTCACCTCCTTGGGTGTGGCATACGATGAATGGGGATCCAGTTCCTTGAGCATACCCCGAATGGCATCCTCCACTAACTTCGATTCATCCACCGTATCTACATACAGGTTATTAATGGCCATCTCTGCAATCTGCAGTTTTCGTAGAGGACTGTCCCCTCCCATGTTGATACGGAACTGGGCATGGAGGGAGAGTGAGAACAGCAGGGCTGCGAGTGTGATGATATTCTTTTTATAACTATTCATTGTTGTAATCTATTAATATATTTCTTCTTCCTCCGGTCTGTCTTCCTCTACCACCAAGTTGTCGATGATGAAGTTCTGGCGCTCGGCAGTGTTCTTTCCCATGTAGTACTCCAAGAGTTTCTGCACCTGGTCGTTCTTATGTAAAGTGACCTGTTCCAAGCGCATGTCGGGACCGATGAAGTTCGAGAACTCATCGGGTGAGATCTCACCGAGACCCTTAAAGCGAGTGATCTCAGGCTCCGGTCCTAAGGCGGTGATGGCATTCAGACGCTCCTCCTCACTGTAGCAGTAACGGGTGATGAAATCACTTTTCTTTCCCTTTGCCTCATCAGCCTCAGACAGTACTTTTTTGTTCTTGATTTTGGTCCTGCGGTTTCGCACACGGAACAGAGGTGTCTGCAGCACATACACATGTCCTTTCTTGATGAGCTCTGGGAAGAACTGTAGGAAGAATGTGATGATGAGCAGTCGGATATGCATGCCATCGACATCAGCATCAGTGGCCACAATCACTTTATTATAACGCAGCGTATCCAAGCCGTCTTCGATGTCGAGAGCTGCCTGCAGCAGATTGAACTCCTCGTTCTCATACACAACCTTCTTCGTCAGACCGAATGAATTCAGGGGTTTGCCACGAAGGGAGAACACTGCCTGGGTATTCACGTCACGGCTCTTAGTGATAGATCCGCTGGCGGAGTCACCCTCGGTGATGAAAATACAGCTCTCCTCCTTACGGTCGCTCTTCACATCACTGTAGTGAATACGGCAGTCACGTAATTTTCTGTTATGGAGGTTCGCCTTCTTTGCCCTTTCGCGTGCCAGCTTCGTGATACCCGCCATGGCTTTCCGTTCTTTCTCGCTCTCGCTCACCTTCTGCAGCATCACCTCGGCCACATCAGAGTGCATGTGCAGGTAGTTATCCACCTCTGTCTTGATGAAGTCACCCACATACTTGTTCACACTCACACCACCTGGACTCATTGTCTGCGAGCCCAGCTTGATCTTTGTCTGACTCTCGAACATCGGCTCCTCCACATTCACGGCGATGGCAGCCACCAGTCCGTTGCGGATGTCCGTATATTCGAAGTTCTTCCCTGCATACTCCTTGATGGTGCGGGCTATATGCTCCTTGAAGGCACTCTGGTGGGTACCGCCCTGAGTGGTATGCTGTCCGTTCACGAACGAGTGGTATTCCTCGCCATATTGATTGGTATGGGTGAAAGCAATCTCGATATCCTCTCCTTTCAGGTGGATGATGGGGTAGATGCCCTCGGTGGTCATATTGTCGTTGAGCAGGTCTTTCAAGCCATTGCGACTCAGGATGCGCCTGCCGTTATACATAATGGTGAGACCTGTGTTCAGGTAGGTGTAGTTCCGCAGCATGATCTCCACGATGTCGCTATGGAACTGGTAGTTCTTGAACAAGGTGTCATCAGGCTCGAAGAAAATGTACGTTCCGTTCTCGTCTTGAGTGTCCTCCGTCCTGTCTGTCTTCAGCACACCACGCTCGAAGGATACGGCGCGCACCTTCCCATCGCGGAAACTCCTCACCTCAAAATGGGAACTCAAGGCATTCACGGCCTTCACACCCACACCGTTCAGTCCTACGCTCTTCTTGAAGGCTTTCGAGTCGTATTTTCCTCCGGTATTCAGTACGCTCACAGCCTCCACCAATTTCCCTTGGGGGATGCCACGGCCATAGTCGCGCACACTGACACGCAGGTTCTCCTCAATGTCTATCTCAATGCGCTTACCGGCATTCATCTTAAACTCATCGATGGAGTTGTCGATCACCTCTTTCAGCAACACGTAGATACCATCCTCTGGCAGTGAGCCATCACCCAAACGACCGATATACATACCGGGACGGGTGCGCACATGTTCCATATCCGACAGGTGCCGGATATTATCATCCGTATATTTGATTTGCTCTTCCATATTTCTTCTTTACTCTTTCTCTCCTTGATGATCTCCCGTTCCTTCGCTGCACACGCCCAAATCCTTCTTATAACATCTCAGTCGTCTGTTCACATGTGCATCGAAATACTGCCAGTTGTTCAGTATGTGGGTATTCGTTTCCATCTGTGGCATGGCCTGTGCCCATTTGAAACCATAGCGCTGGTATTGCTGCACCAGGTCATTGAAGATCAAGGCATTGGCACCACGTGAACGGTATTCGGGAAGCACGCCGATGAGCAGCATATCCACCGTGTCGGCATGGTGCCATCTGATGGCATCGAGCAGGTGCCACCATCCCAATGGCATCAGACGACCGTTGTGTGTCTTGCGCATCGCCTCTGACAGTGAGGGGAAGGTGATGCCGAAGCCCACCATCATGTCGTTGTTGTTCCCGTCAACCACGGTGGTAATCAGGTTCATATCGGCAATCTTGATATATTGGTCCACAAGCTGATCGACTTTCTTATCTGACAACTGTGAGAAGCCATAGAGATCCTTATAGGTGGCATTGAGCAACTGGAAGATCTTCCTGCCATAGCCCTGTCGCAGCAGCTCTTTTCTGGTGAGCTTGTGCACACGGAGGTGGAAACGCTCCGATGCCATCTTCGAGATACGTGCGAACTTGTCGGGAACCTCCTCGGGCACCCTTACCATGCACTGCACGTAGTCGTTGTCCTTGCGGAAGCCGCCCATGCGCTCGATGTGCTCGGGGTAGTAACGATAGTTGTAATGGGCATACACCGTAGCCAGGGTGTCGAAGCCCTCCACGAGCATCCCCTCACGGTCAGTATCTGCAAAACCCATTGGCCCCACCATCTGGACCATTCCCCGCTGGGCACCCCACTCCTCTACGGTCTGTAACAATGTCTTGCTCACAGTCAGGTCATCGATGAAGTCAAACCACCCGAAGCGCACAATCTGCTTCCCCCATCGTTCATTAGCCTTATGGTTGATGATGGCTGCCACACGGCCCACCACCTTGTCTCTTTCATAAGCCAGGAAGTAATCGGCTTCACAATCCTCAAACGATGCGTTCTTCTCTTTGCACAAGGTGTTTATCTCATCGAAATGCAGGTAAGGCACATCGTAGGGGTCATCACGGTAAAGATCATATCTAAACTGGATGAATGCTTCCAGCTCTTTTCTCGTTTCAACTTTTTTTATTTTCATGTAGAGGTTTCAAACTCCTTCTTCAGTTAGATTTTCTTGATATAGCAACGGCGGCGTTTGTGCTGTTCCGTCTCCAGATACTGCCATTGACTCTGCACCTTCTCGTTCGATTCCATCTCTACCTGACTCTCTCCCCAGTCGAAACCATATTTCTGATACCAGGGAATCAGGTGGGCGAAGAGCAGGGCATTAGCCCCTTTCATGCGATATTCGGGTAGGATACCCACCATTTCCAAATCCACATATTTCGTCTTGTGGAACTTCAGGGATCGGATCAGATGCCACCAGCCGAAAGGAAGCAGCCTTCCTCTGCGGCATTTCTGCATCGCCCTAGAGAGCGAAGGCAACGTGATACCCACTCCCACCAACTTATGCTCGGGCGTGTTCCAGTCTTCTATCACCACAATTAAGTTCAGGTCAGCCCAGCGCAGATACATATTGAGATACTGCTGAATCTGACGGTCTGAGAGTTCAGAGAAGCCATAGAGATCCTTGAAGGTGGCATTGATCAGATGGAACACCTTCAGTCCATAGTCCTCCTTGTAGATCTCTTTCTTTGTCAGGCTCCGCGTATGAAGGTTATAGCGTTTCTCCACCATCTGCGCAATCTTGGCAAACTTCTCGGGAATTTTCTCCGGGATGAAGATCTTAAACTCCACATAGTCGTTGTCTTTCTCCCAGCCGCCCAGCTTCTCCATGTGCTGCGGGTAGTAGGGGTAGTTATAGATGGTGGCCATGGTGCCAAGTTGGTCGAAGCCTGCTATGAGCATGCCCTCGGGATCAAAGTCGGTGAATCCCAACGGACCGATTATTTCGGTCATGCCCTTCTCACGACCATAGCGTTCCACAGCCTCGAAGAGGGCAGCACTCACCTCGATGTCATCAATGAAGTCAATCCATCCGAAACGCACACTCTTGCGCTGCCACCGTTCGTTGGCCTTATGATTGATGATGGCGGCCACCCTGCCTGCCAATTTTCCGTCTTTGTAGGCGAGGAAATATTCTGCCTCGCAGAAATCAAACGCGGCATTCTTGTCTTTGCCCAACGTGAACATCTCATCACTGAATAGGTTGGGAACGTCGTATTCATTCCCCTCGTAAAGATCGTAATGGAAATCCACGAAAGTCTTCAGTTCAGCCTTCGTCTCCACCCTCTTGATTTGTACTGCTGCCATGGTTTTCTGGTTTTAATCAATATCAGTGCAATGATCTCATTGTCATGTATATCTTGCAAAATTAATCAAATCCCATGGCATAAACAAAATATCTACAAAGAATTAATATTTTTTAGGCACGAGTTACCCCCATTCCTCACTATCACCCAACAAAGTAGTTATCGACCTTTCGGCCTAAGAAGTTAAGCCGTATGCTTTGTCAAAATCAAAAGGCGCTGTTAGAATGTTTGAATAGAGACAGGACATCTAGCTTTTAACTTCTTTATTCAATAACGACAGCCGACCGTATGCTAGCATTGGAATGAAGGCGCCTTCACAGGCCCATCAGGAGCATGGCTTGCAGCAACGTATATGGTAGATGAGAAAAAAACAAGCCAACACAGTTACTTCCCAACTCTTCAAAGATACATGCCACCATGCGCGGTGTGAACGACCGTATGCCTTCTTGGTAGTTCTGCTGTCGCAGTTTTCACACAGAATTGTTGTTTTTTTTATCACACAGAAATCACAGAATTGAAAATCGGCGCCTACGGGGAAAGCCAAAACACAGAAATATTTTTCTTTCACGAAACTCACAGCAATCCGCATGGCTGGGCGAAGCCCTTTTCTGTGATTTTTGTGATTTCTGTGTGAGATTAAAGTTTTTCTGTGTGATACAAACAGACTCTGATTGCATCGCAATTAGACTCTACGTAAACATTAAGTAGACTCTACGTAAACATTAAGTAGGCTTTACTTTCAACGCAATCAGACTTTATTTGCAATGTAATCAGGCTCTACTTTAGACATAAAAACTGTATAGTTGGATTTCATCCTACCTTTTCTCACCATGGCAAGAAAAGGTAGGATGTAATCCAACGATCTTGAGAGGATTTCTAATGTTCTTTTCGGATAATAGTCCCCCTAAAAAAGACAGTCTATAGACTGTCACGTAAAAATGTAGCCAAAAAAGGCAGCGAATAATTTTGTGGGTTGGCCATTATTTCATAACTTTGCAACATAAAAGAGCAATGACAGCTTTCTTTTAACTTCAAATCACCATATAAAAAAAGAAACCAGAGAAAGATTGTCTGCCAGCTCACACCCTCCAGGTGTGGGCATTTTGGTATGACTTCTCTGGTAGGGTTTGTGGTGAACCCGAAGTTGATTTCTTTCCTGATGCCCCACCTCTGTTTTTCTAACATTAATATTTATGAAACACAGAGATTTAATCGTGAAAGACACATCGCTGTCTGCATTGTTCCGCCCATCATTCCATCAGGAATTGCGGCAAGTTATTAACTCCTGGCGCCCCTTCCTCATCGGCTGTCCTCCCGATGTCGATGCCCTGGATCTGTCGTGGTTCGCATTCGATTTCAGCAGGATCCAGGTGATGAACGTGTTGATCGACTTGGGAAGGCTCCTGTGCCATCATCCCCTGGTGGATGACAACATGCGCACGCTGGCCATCTATCTCGTGGATCACACCAACCTGTCGTGCAGCATGCCCACCCTCTATGCCCAGCTGCGCAAGTACAAGACAGTGAATGTCCTGCCCCTCATGTGCCTTTTCCTATATACAATTGTATAGCACATTGTAGGCCGTTCCTTGCAATCGCCTCGCTTTTTCACTACCTTTGCATTGTGTTTTTATTCATGACAAAAAAAGATCTATAACAATGAAAAAGGTAACAATGCAATTATTACTATCGGGCACCGTCGTATGATGGTGCCCGAAAAGTGGATGTCTCATCCACGTCCGCCTAAGGCATTTCTTTCTAACAAAATCAACCTAATTTATCAACTGTTTTTTTTATGAATATTATTGACATGGAGGAACCGATGTCAGCACATTTCAGGCTTAAGGAATTCCTATACTCCAGAACAGCCGAACGACTCGGAATCCCCAATATCCCCCTGAAGTGTCATATCCTGCGCATCAGGAACCTCACCGTGAATTGTCTGGAACCTACCCGTCTGCAACTCTGCCGCCCCATCCTCATCACCAGCGGTTACCGTTGCGAACCGCTGAACCGTGCCGTGGGTGGTGTCAGTAATTCCCAGCATCTGATGGGTGAAGCCGCTGATATCCAGATTGCCCGGCGGTGGTGGCCCCTGTCGGTAGGGAGTGAGGAACAGATGGCGCGTTTCCTTTTCAACTGGATGAAAGAGCACATCCCCTACGACCAGTTGATCCTCGAGCATTCCCGAAGGGGCTCATGGTGGGTGCATGTGAGCTGCCGCATCGATATGAAAAAGAACAGAGGTCAGGCACTCCAGCTGATGAAGGAATGAGTGACAGGACCCCACCCCTCGCTACGCTCACCCCTCCCCTACAATGGGAGGGGAGTGCCATGCGGACTGCTTCATGTTAACACAGCACCAGCCGCTCCCCATTGTAATGGATTGCCATGCGGACTGCTTCATGTTAACACAGCGCCAGCAGCTCCCCTCCCATCGTAGGGGAGGGGCAGGGGTGGGGTCAGTATTGTTATGATAAAAACAAAATGAACACCTACAACAGAACTTTAAAACGTTTGAAATCTTTTTACAATGAAGAATAAGGGATTTATCAAATTGTATCGCAGTGTGTTGTCCAGGCCTGAGCTGACCGATCTCCTTACTGAAGAAGGGGGCACAGGCTTTGGAACCTATATGATGATCCTGCTGTATCTCTCCCAGTGTGATGACTTAGAAGGTCTTTATACGAATGCGCAGCTGTCGGCACTTGCTTCCCAGGCCAGGAAATCGAGGGCCTATATCAACCATATTATTTGCGATTTTGGCCTGTTCGAGATTGAGGGGAAACGCTTCCGGGATTCATTCATGATTGAATACTCACCTGCGCGTATTAAAAGGTTCGCAGGTGAAGAAATAGAAAAAGAAATAGAAAAAGAAAATAAAGAAAAACCAGGCGGCGTGTGTCAGAAAGACACCCGCCCGGAACCCACCACCCCCCAGCCCCCTCATGACAGCAGTGAAGAGGACAGTCATGCCGGCAGCCTCCCCAACGGCACCCGGTGCGTGATCGGTCCGTCGGCCTACGAGACCATCGACCTCGAAGGAGTGCGGCACGACAGTCATGGGAACACCGTACCGTGGTGGGCGCCTCCACAGACCGATGTCTATTGCGGGTGGAGCGTGGTGTCCGACCGCTGGGTGCCCTTGGACGAACTCGACAGGCAGACGGAACACGACCGTCGCAAGAGCATGCCGTCGGAGAACTTCATGATGCGCTCTGCCTATACACAACTCAATCAATCACAACAGCAGTACATACAAGATGAAGCAAGACGAACTCATATATAAGTCAGTGAAAAACTGGCAACAGACGCCCACGGGTTACTACATCGTGCCCTGGGATCAGCTGAACATCAAGACGAAGGCCGACAGCGAAGGTGAGCTCCCGCAGGTGGTGAGATGCACCTGTCCTGACTGCGCCGATGTCAAGAAACACGGCAACGACCCCTGTGTGCGACTCGACCGTATCACAGGATTCGGGAAATGCTACAAATGCGGATTCCGGTTCATCATCAGCGAAAAGGTGAGGGAGTACGACAAACGACAGACAGCGCGGAAACAGTCGTACAGCCTGCCCGACACAACGAAGCTCACACCACTCAGTGCCGTGGCTATCGACTACCTGTTCCGCAGGGGTATCCAGCCGCAGACGGCACAGCGCACCGGCGTGAGGTCGGCACGTATGATGATCGGGAAGCTGGAGCGCGACTGCCTCGCCTTCCCCTTCATCGAGGGAAACCGCGTGGTGAATATCCAGTACAAGACAACCGACAAGCAGTTCGCCATGGAAAGCGGCTGCGAGATCATCCCCTGGAACGTCGATGCCGCACTGGGACAGGACTCCGTCATCATCACTGAGGGCATGATGGACGCTCTGGCACTCATCGAGACGGGCTACGACAACGTGATCAGTGCAGGGAACGGAGCACAGACCGACACGCACTCCTTCGACCGGTTCCGATACTCGCACTTCGATACGCTGAAAACCATCTACCTGGCAGGTGACATGGATGAGGAAGGGGAGAAAATGCGGCAGCGGCTGGCGGAGTATTTCGGGGAGGCACGGTGCCGCATCGTGAGATGGGAGGTCACCAGCAGCAGCGACAACGGTACGGTGACACACTACGCCAAGGATGCCAACGAGATGCTGATGAACTACGGAAAGGATGCCGTGATGCAGTGCATGAACCATGCGCAGCCTTGTCCCATCACGGGCGTGGAGACAATCGCCGACTACCGGCAGCGCGTGCTCGACATCTGGCAGTATGGCGTACCACCGGGGAAGAAGGTGGGGTGGGGGGAGTTCGACGATCATGTGCAGTTCGAGACAGGACGGTCGGTGATCATCGTCGGGGAACCGAACACGGGGAAGTCAACATTCGCCGACGACCTCATCCTGAACCTCTGCGTACAGCACGGATGGAAGGCGGCACTCTATTCCCCTGAGATGTTCCCACCGGAAAGACATGTGGAACGGCTCGCCACGACACTGGCCGGTCGGCGCTTCCGCAAGGAGACGGTGACCACCGAACAGGGCATCGACTACCGACAGGTATCGATACCGCAACCCATGGCTGAACGGATCCTCGACTGGCTGCAGGACAATGTGTTCTTCATCACGGAGACATCAGGGCGCACCATCCATAAACTGCTCCACAGAGCCGAACAGCTACAGGCACGCTACGGCATACGACAGCTGCTGCTCGACCCCTTTAACTACATCCAGCTGCCCGACGGGGCGAAAAGCGACACGATGAAGATCGGCGACATCCTCGCAGAGATCGAGCTCTTCGCACATCGCACCGGACTGCTCGTCATCATCGTGGTACACCCTTCCAAACCGCAGAAGGGAGAGGAGATCACCTCACTGTACAACGCTTCGGGATCGGCGGAGTTCCGCAACAGGGCCGACTACGGTCTGGTGCTGGTCAACGACGACAGGGCGAACCGCAAAGGGGGGAACAGACAGATGCACCTGCTGAAGGTGATCATCGATAAGGTGCGCGACGACCAGATGGGGCGCAAGGGCATCTGCCACCTCTCCTTCAACCCCGACAACTACAGGCACGGGGCGGTGAAAACCATCCACATCACCGACCAGCTTAACCAGTACGAGATCCTGCCCATGAACAACCACTGCTGGCTGGGCCTGACAAAGGAACCTCCGCTACCGCTCAATGAAGCGTAAAACCTAACTGAACTTTCGCAGGCTTCGCTTTCTCTTGCTTCCTGCTTCTTACCTCTTGCTTCGAAAAATAGAACTTGCGAAACATAAGAACCTAACTCACCCCACCCCTGCTCCTCCCCTTAGATGGGAGGGGAGTGGCTGCGCAGTGTTGGCGGTTTCATGCCGCATGGCGCTCCCCGCCTCTTTAAGGGGAGGGGCAGGGGCGGGGTGACAATCAAAAGAAAACCATGATTTGTACAAAATGCGGGCAGAACCTGCCCCGATCGAAATTAGAACGAATGAAGACGGGAACCTACCGTCGGGTGTGTAACCATTGCAAATGGCTCTATTACGTCAAACCCAGTCGCGAGCGCCGCATCCTCCGCGAACTGGAAGAGAGAAAGAATGCACGGAAACGGGGTGTTCCTCCATGAACCCCCTGTTTCCATCCTCCGAAATCCTTGTTTTCATCCTCTGAAAACGCCGTTTTCGCGTCTGAAAACGTTGTTTCCACGTCCGAAAACGCCGTTTTCAGAGGAAAAGATCCCCTACTGGTTCCACCATGATGGCACCGAAGCAGGTGCCTTTCGTACAAAAGGAACATGAATCAGTGACAGTCTATATCTGTCACTTTTGGAGAGCATATCATCCGAAAAGGACATTTGGAACCGTTACTTCAGTTTTCTTAAATAATGTGATTTTCCTTGAATCTGTTTTCGAAGAATGACATATTCTCAAAAATAATTGTTATCTTTGCATCAGAAAACGTTAAACACCGAAATATGGTCAATAAATACTACGAAGAATTTTTGGCAAAGCTTCAGGAAATTTTTATGATGGATCATGCAGAGCTGGACTTTGGCATTTACCGCATCATGAACCAGAAACGCGACGACATACAGGATTTCCTTGAGAATCGTCTGCTTAAGCAGGTGGGCAGTTCTTTGGATATTGATGAGAAGGAATTGGAAAGACTACAAAAGCGCCAGAAGGAAATCTTAGAAATGGCTGGTGGTGATATTAGTGTCCTTCCTCCGAATATTCCGTTGAGAAAAGAATATGATGCCAACGAAGAGCAGCTTCATAAGATGGGCAATCCTGAGGAACTACGTAACGAGGTGTTTTCTCACCTTGTCACTTTCTTCTCGCGCTATTATGAGGGAGGGGATTTCCTCTCAAAGCGACGCTATAAGGCTGACACTTACGCTATACCTTATAATGGTGAGGAAGTAAAACTGCACTGGGCTAACTCTGACCAGTATTATATCAAGACCTCAGAGTATTTCCGTGACTATACCTTTGAACTGCCAAAGTCGCATCGTAAGGTTCACTTTGTGCTGAAAGATGCCTCCACAGAGCAGAACAACAATAAGTCAGACAAAGGTAAGGAACGCCGCTTTGCACTTTATGAACCTGAGGAGAATACAGAAGAGAAAGTGGTGGAAATTGCTGACAATGGTGACCTGAACATCTATTTCACATACGAACTGATGCCAAAGGCCACTAAGCAGGATGATTTAAAGGAGTCTGCCCTTGAGAAGATTTCCGCATTGCTGCCTGCTGATTATCAAGAGTTAATCACTACTTTAGCGCCTCTGCCCAAGAAACCTGAAAGAACGCTTTTGGAAAAGCATCTGACGGACTATATGGCCAAGAACTCCTTTGACTATTTTATCCATAAGGACCTTGGTGGTTTCTTGCTTCGCGAACTTGACTTCTATTTGAAGAATGAGGTGATTAATATCGACGACCTCGACGAGATAAACATTCAGAAGCGCTTAGGTGTAGCCAAGGCTATCAAGAATGTTGGGCAGAAGATTATCCAGATGTTAGCACAGTTGGAAAACTTCCAGAAGAAGTTGTGGCTGAAGAAGAAGTTCGTGGTTCAGAGCGATTATTGTATCACCTTAGATCGTGTGCCGGAAAGCCTCTACCAAGACATTATTAATAATGAGGAACAGCGGAAGGAATGGGTACGACTGTTTGCTATTGACGAGATTGAAGGTGACTTGGTGAAGGAGGGATATAGTGAGCCTCTGACTATTGAGTTCCTAAATCAGAATCCTTATTTGGTTCTCGACACCGCTTTCTTCGATGCAAAATTCAAGCATCTGTTGGCTGAAGGTTTCGAGAATATAGATGAGCAGACAAATGGTTTACTGATTAATAGTGAGAACTTCCAGGCATTGCAGTTGCTACAGGAAAAATACAGCAGAAGTATTATAGGGACATATTATGATCCACCCTACAATACTAAAAAGAATGAATTCGTTTATAAGGATGCTTTTAAGCATAGTTCATGGTTGACTATGATGAATGATAGGCTATCGCTTACAAGAGAATTGATGAAAAGGGAAGGAGCGATTTTCATAAGCTGTGATGAAAACGAAAATACTAATCTCCGACTTTTAGGAAATCAAGTCTTTGGGGACGATAACTATCTTGCAGATATTATCTGGCAAGGTGGAGCTAAGAATGACCAAAAGTATTTTTCTATCAGCCATGAGTATATAAGTGCATTTTTAAAAGATAAAGCTTTTATGGACGAGTCTGAGATACGATGGGTTGAAAGAAAACCAAGATTGGATTTTATATATGATGCATTTGAAAAGATTAAGAAGTTATATCCCAATGATTATGAAAGACAAGAGAAAGAAATAAAGAAATGGTTCAAAGGATTACCAGACAGTGAGCCAGCCAAAAGGCAAAAACATTATTCGCGCGTAGAAGCACGAGGTCTGTTCTTCCCTGATAATATTTCTAAGCCAGAAAACGGTTATTACTATGACGTCATACATCCTGTAACGGGTAAGCCCTGTAAGAAGCCAAAAGGAGGATGGCGATATATTGAGGAAACGATGAAGCAACAGTTAGATGATGACAGGATTTTGTTCGGAAAGGATGAGACAACTGTACCTTGCAGAAAGTCATTCCTGAAAGAAACAGAATACGAAAGTCCAAATTCTGTCATTTATCTTGATAACCGCGTGTCTACAGCATTTATGAAAAATCTGTTTGATAATAAAGACATCTTCGACAATCCTAAATACTACTTGCTCATTGCAAAGATTCTAAAGATAATGGGTGACAAAGATTCTTATTATTTGGATCTTTTTGGAGGCTCTGGGACTACTGCCCACGCTATTATGGAACTAAACAAACAAGATAATGGATCTCGTAAATATGTTCTTGGAGAGATGGCAGATTATTTTGAACGTGTAACCAAGCCTCGAATAGAAAAGGTTATTTATTCCGAAGACTGGAGAGATGGTAAGCCAGTATCTCGCAAAGGCGTTTCCCAGTGCTTCAAATACATTCGCTTAGAACAATATGAAGATACACTGAACAATCTGAAGTTGAAGAAGCAGGAGTTAGAGTTCGAGGACGAATTCAAAGATGGCTATATGCTCAACTATCTGCTTGATACCGAGGCTCGTGAGTCGCTGCTTGACTTGAAAATGTTTGTAAATCCCTTCGATGTAGAACTGAAGACCACACGTAATAATGAACTGGTTCCGACAAAAGTGGATATGGTGGATACGTTCAATTACCTGATCGGTTTGAATGTAGAGAGAGAACGCTGGTTTGAGGATGACAACATCTGCGTTGTTTTGGGTGAAACCCACCGCGAACATCAGAAGACTATGGCTATATGGCGTAATCAGGAGAAGATAGATAACGCCAGGTTATTGGAATGTTTCGAAAAGCCAGAGCTACGTGATTTGGCTAAGGATGTGGATGTCATCTACGTGAATGGTGAAAACACCTTGCAGTCAAAGATTCATGATGATGAGAATTGGCAGGTGATGCTCACAGACGAGGAGTTCTTAAACCGTATGTTTATGGAGGAGTAATCGATGGCAAAGAAACAATTTGTACCTCCTGTAAAACTCGGACAGGCACTTGTTCTGAACAAGTACTTGTTGCACCTCTTTGGATGCAAAGATTTGGAAGAACTGAGCAAGGACCTAAAAGATCCTTCGTTAGAAGGAACTGACGATGAGGGTATCTCAAAGCTATATTATCAGATTCGCTTTCTACTATACAGAAGTAACATCACAGAGGCGCAGTTGCTGGAATATGATCGCCATATAGTAAAGTTCACCAAGGAGATGAACCAGCGTAGGCAGCATAAGGTTCAGTGGAAATACTTCCAATACCTTTCCCTGCTCTTTACTGAAATCTATTTAGACCGTTATTTTGCTGACAGTAAGAAGTTGTTGGCAGAGATTAATGAGTTTTTGAAGAGTCGTTTTGTGACTGAAGATGGTAACTGGAAAGAGATTGCTCCTTTCGAGGAAAACGACCTGAATAAACTTGCTTTCTGGAATGCTACTGGTTCAGGTAAAACGCTGCTGATGCATATCAACATCAAGCAGTTCCTGTATTACCAGCAGAAATATCATGCCAAGAAGCTGAACCGAATCATTGTGCTAACGCCAAATGAAGGATTGTCACGTCAGCATCTAAAGGGGTTGCAATCATCAGGCTTTGTGGCAGAGATTTTCTCCAAGCAGGCACAAAATCATTTCTTTAAAGGTCAGACCATTGAAGTGATTGATGTAAACAAACTGGCCTTGACGGATGGCGATAAGACGGTAGCCGTAGAGAGTTTTGAAGGCAATAATCTGGTATTGGTTGATGAAGGTCACAGAGGAAGTGGAGGTGACGTTTGGAAAGGCTATCGTAACACGCTAACAAAAGAAGGCTTCTCGTTCGAATATTCAGCCACCTTCGGACAGGCCATCGCTGCCCAAAGCGGTGCCAGCAGGGATGCACTTCTGAATGAGTATGGTAAAAGTGTTATCTTCGACTATAGTTATCGTTACTTCTATGAGGACGGTTATGGGAAAGATTACCGTATCATGAATATGAGCCAGTGGGACAATGAAGAGGTCTTCAATATGTATATGACGGCCTATCTGCTTTGTTTATATGAGCAGATGCTGGTGTATCAGTCAACGCCCCGCATTCGAAAAGAATTCCTCATAGCCCGTCCTTTAGGTATTTTCGTTGGTGACAAAGTAACGGCTGTGCGAACTGAAAACAAGCACTCAGTGAGTGATGTGGTTCAGATACTATTCTTCATTCAGGACTTTATAGAACGTCCTGACGAGTTTAGTCTTTATATCAAGCGTCTGCTATCTTATGAAGACGGTATCCGTAGCACTGAGGGCTACAACCTCTTTGCCGACTCGTTTATGCTTTGCCGAGATGGGATAAAGGAAGGGCAAGAAATGACTTATTCCCGTGAGGTATATCAACAGATTCGCCAGAAGTTGTTTAACAGCACGGTATCGAATGCTCATCTCTATATTGAGAAACTGAGCGGTGGCGAGAATGATGAAATAGGACTTCGCTTGGGTGACGCCCGTCACTTTGGAGTGATCAATGTGGGTGATACAGATAGCCTGATGAAATTGTGTAAAGAGAAAGGGTTGAATTGCTCTACACCACAGTTTACAGGTAAGTCACTTTTCTCAAATATTGATGAGGAAAGTTCTACTATCAGTATTCTAATTGGCTCGAAGAAATTCAATGAAGGATGGAGCAGTTGGCGCGTATCTGTCATGGGACTGATGAATGTTGGGCGCAGTGAAGGCTCTGAAATTATACAGTTATTTGGTCGTGGTGTTCGACTGAAAGGCTTTAAATATTCGTTGAAGCGTAGCTCAAAACTGGATGCTGGTTATCAGGTGGGTAAACTGCCTAAGGCTATCCGTGAGATAGAAACGCTTAATGTGTTCGGTGTTCGTGCAGAGTATATGGATGCCTTCCGTAAATATCTGGAAGGTGAAGGATTGCCATCGAGTGTTGACAGATATGAGAAGATTCAGATACCCACTGTCAATCTGCTAGGCAGCAAGAAGCTGAAGGTAGTTCGACTGAAGAAAGGTTATGACTTCAAGAAAGATGTAACTGTCTATCCAAAGGACTACAGGAAGGGGGCTTTCATCAAACTTGACCGTATGCCCAAGGTGCAGGCCCTTGAGAGTGACTCGGCAGCGGAGGCACCTGTCGTTGCCCCCCAGTTCATCGGTACTCGTCATCTGGCATTTATCAGTTGGAACAGGGTGTTTTTCGCCTTGGAACATCTGAAACAGGAGCGTGGTTGGACCAATATGGAGATAGATATGACCTTCTTGAAAGACCTGATGAAAGAACACGATTGGTATGAATTGAAGATCCAACGTGAAGAAATGGAAGGCAATCATTTTGCTTTGGATGTTGCTCGTTGGGAAGATATCACGATCTCGCTGTTAGGTGGATATCTGGAACATGCATTCAAGATTTGCAGAGGTCGTTATGAGAAGCAACACCTGGAAACGGTTTATCTCAGCGAAGATGATAATAACTTCTTTGACGAATATACAGTAGAAGTAAGAAAGGACAAAGAAGAGTGGATAGAGCGACTACGCGAGCTTGCTGAGAATTTTAAGACAAGTGCTGACATGTCGATATATAGAAACTGGATTAAGTCTCTCCGTTTTGACCAACATCTGTATTATCCATTGCTCTGCCTAAATCCCAAGAACGAAGTAGGAAAAAACGTGCTTGTGGATTCTGAAAACAACGAGCCTTTGATAAAAGTGTCGCCTATCGCCTTGAATGAAGGAGAATCCAAGTTCGTCGAAGATTTGCGCGATTACTATAATAACCGCCAGAATGATTTACTGAAAGGGAAAGAGTTATATCTGCTTCGCAATGAGAGCCGTAAGGGCATAGGCTTTTTTGAGAACAGCAATTTCTACCCCGACTTTATCCTGTGGCTGAAAAATGGTGAGCATCAACATGTGGTGTTCATCGACCCCAAGGGAATCCGCAATCTGAAGAACCGACTGGAAAACGAAAAGATAAACCTCTTTAAGGAACTGAAAGCAGAGATTGAACCATCGCTAAGGGATGTGGATATCAAACTGAACAGTTTTATCATATCCAACACCAAATACCGGGAAGTGAATGACTGGGGCTCTCAGAAGGATTTTGCAGACCATCATGTGCTTTTCCAGAAAGATGATGACAGAGATTATATAGAACAAATGCTGTCAATGATAGTATTATTGGATAGCAAATCACAAGATTAATGACTTGGAAAGGAGTTTGGGTCATTTTTGGCTAACTGCCCAACACGCTTTTCCTTGCTTTCGCTTTCAAAATGTAGTACCTTTGCACTGCAATCAGGGAGGTTGCCGGTGGTGCACCGCCGTATGTTTAACCACCCCGGGTACGTCAGTGAAAGGAGGGACGCCCCAAGGGGTACAAAGAAAGGAGGACTATATGTCAGTATTTTACCGATTATCACAGGTGAAGGGCGAGAACGCGAGGAACCGCGGCAAATGGTATGCCAAGGCTGTGATCACCGAGACGGTGGACATCAACAAGCTTGCCACCATCATGCAGCGCAACTGTACGCTGAAGAAGTCGGACATCGTGGCTGTCATTGCCGAACTGATCGAGACCATGGCCGATGTGCTTCAGGACTCAAAGCGCGTTCACCTGAACGGCTTCGGAGCCTTCAAGCTCGGAATCAGTTCCAAAGGCATTGACGAGGCAGATGACTACGACGTGCGCAAGCATGTGAAGAACGTTCACGTGGTGTTCCAGCCGGAGACGAAGATCGCTGCTAACGGAAACCGTTCGAAGACGTTCATCAACGGCTGTACCGTGGTGCCTGTGCCTCAGGTGAATGAGGAGAAGCCGGAAGAGAACGGTGGGGATTAAACCCCACCCTCTCCCAACTTTATCACTACTCCACTGTGAGATACCGACGGCTCGCCTAATGAGTCTAATCCGTTAAGGAGAAAAGGGAACCACAGCAGTAATCATAAAGTTCAATGTTCCAAGTTCCAAGTTATGTCACTTCGTTCCATGACTTTTGTCACGACTCGGCCAAACGTGTAAGCACAATGGCCCTCGCTGCTCCAAAAGTTCAATGTTCAAAGCTTAAAGTTCAAAGTTCAAAGATGAGAAAGGAGGAAAAATGAAGAAGCGAATGCTCAAGGCCTTCCTGGAGATGGTCGTTGCTGCCCTTACCGCGCTGATCACGTCAATGGGTGTTACGAGCTGTATGTAAGCAAAGGGGTGGGAGCAAATCCCGCCCCTCCTTTTTTGTATCAACCATCTAACGAATCCGACATTTTATCGTGACAGCCTAAGGCTGTCACACTAAAGGGGTGGCATCATCCGAAAAGGACATTTTAGGTGTCATCTTCGTGTTACCAAATCCAGTATTAATCCAACAAAAAGAACATTTTTACGTGACAGTCTATATACTGTCATTTTTAGGGGGACTATTATCCGAAAAGAACATTAGGAATCCTCTCAAGATCGTTGGATTACATCCTACCTTTTCTTGCCATGGTAAAGTTGAAGCAAGTTTCACTATGCTCATTTGGCTTAACGAAAACTTCCAATATGTTTAATCATAGAAAAGACTATAGTACAATGCTTGCAAATGGCATTGTATATTTGTAATATACCTTGTTTTATTACATGACTTGTGTCATTCTCAGTTCCTATACCCTATTCATTTAAAAATCATGAGTTCCGTAGGGATAACAACTGACAGAGTTGTCGGTGACGGACAAGCATCACCTCCAAGATGATGCCGCAAACCCAGAGAAGCATGGCGAACAATATTACGAAACCGCACACAATCAACGTAGGATAGCGCGGAACCAAACCTGTGTGGAGATATTCCACAAAGACTGGGACCAATGCCACAAAGGCGACGAGAATAAGAAACAGGGCGATATAAGAGAAGAATCGCAGCGGTTTATAGTCGCGGAACAGACGGAAAATGGTGGTCAGCACCTTCCAACCATCGGAAAAGGTGCTGAGTTTCGATACACTGCCCTCCGGACGATCCTTGTAGGAGATGGGGATCTGATGGATTCTCCAGTTGTTGTCAAGGGCAAAGATGGTCATCTCCGTTTCTATCTCAAACCCTTTTGATAATAGAGGCATTGACTTAACCACTTGTCTGCTCAAGGCGCGGCAGCCTGTCATGATATCCTTGATATTACTATGGAAAATCTGGTTAATAAGGTATTTCACCAACCGATTACCTGTATCGTGGAAAGGACGTTTGTTCTCTTGAAAATAAGTGGAGGAGAGACGGTCGCCGATCACCATATCATACTGTTCCGACAGGATAGCTTCGCACATTTCCGGTGCAGCCTCAGCAGGATAGGTATCATCGCCATCCACAAGAAAATAACAATCTGCCTCGATGTCGTTAAACATCTGTCGGACCACATTACCCTTTCCCTGACGACACTCATATCTCACGATGGCCCCATGAGCCCAGGCCACGGCAGCAGTATCATCGGTGGAACGGTTGTCATAGACATAGACCTCAGCATCGGGTAACACACGTTTATAGTCGCTCACCACCTTTCCGATGGTTTTACTCTCATTGAAGCAAGGTATCAGTACGGCAATCTTTTTCATGGTCGGAACGGATAAAAGGAATTAATAAAATAGCAAACACACTGACTAACAGGGCTCTCCACGTAAAGAATACATGCTGCAGGGAATGGTTGAACAGACAAAGATACCAACAAGGCACAAGGAAAAAGATCATCCAGAGCCACCCTTTCTGACGAATCATGGTACGATGGGTTATCACCTTATAAATACAGAAAGAGAATAGCAGGAGAAGGAGAATGAGGGCAAAAGGGAACACTGGGTGCACAGACACCTTCTCCATGATCATCTTAAAAAAATCTCCTACCTGCCAAGGCTCACCACCATAATAGACCGTATGCGACAGTCGTAAGGCTACATTCTCCTTCACACTTTCCATCACACTCTCGCCAGTAAGCAAAGGAGCTAAGAACCATTTTGTGATCCAAAGGGAAGCATATCCCAAGAACCAATAGATACTCATTTTCAATACACACATCATCTTTCTGACAGGCTTGCGGTCGAGAATCCATACGGTCAAGGGTAACCCTAAAGTGATCTGCGGGGTAGTGAGGAAATCCATGAAACTGGTGAATGCACCGATGACGAAGAACGACAGACACACATTCTCCTCTTTCTTCCTCACCCATCTGCTTTTCATCATCCACAGCATCCCCAAGAATGCAATATAAAATGTTGTAGAGAATTGAAGGGCAGTAGGTACGACAGGAAAGGCCACCAATAGCAGAGCTATGAGGAATACCAAGGCTATTGTCCTACCTTCCCGTTTATACAACAGGAAGAAGATATATCCTGCCAAAGAGAACAGAAGAAGGAAATTGATGATTCTTATTTTGGCATAATCGAAAAGCAGAAGAAGAGGGCGCAACACCGCCTGATAGCCATGCCAGTATCTGCCGTAACTATATACACCCGTCATCCTGTCACGACCCTCTTCCAACACCTGCTGTGTGGTCTCTGCCATATTCAGGTAATAGCGAGCATCGTCATAGTTCTGGGCATACTCATTCATCATAGCTGCATACACCGGATGACGGCTATCTGCACAGGCATTGATATTGAACATCAGACAATCAGTCATGTTGTCTATCTGTAACAGGTAGATGCCGCCCACCTTCGGCCAGATGCCCTCCTGCTGAATAGTCTCCACTGATTGCAGAAGATGATTCCGCAACCAGGAAGTAGGTATGCTGAACACTACCACCAAAAGCGTGGTGAACAGCACACACAACAGAAGATAAGTCTTGAGGAGAGCAATGCCTTTCGTCATGACTATGACAATTCAAGCATCCTGTTAATGGGCTTCACCGCTTCCTGACGGATCTCTTCGGGTACATCCACACTGGGCCACTCATATTTCAAGGCATTGTAGATTTTCTCCAAGGAATTCATCTTCATGTAATCACACTCGTTACAATGACAGCCCACACCGCCTTCACTCACCTCTGGTGGAACGGGATAGAAAGTCTTGCCACTACACTGACGTTCTATCTCATGCAAGATACCAGCCTCGGTGGCTATGATGAACTCTTTCTTCTCACTCTCCACACAGTATTTTAAGATGACGGCTGTAGAGCCCACCACATCAGCCAGTGCAAGAACTGGTCCTTTACACTCGGGATGAGCCAATACCACAGCTTCAGGATGTTCCTTTTTCAGTTGGATAATAGCCTCAGGAGAGAAGCGTTCATGAACATGACAGCCTCCCTGCCAAAGTAACATGTTCCTGCCAGTCACTCCATTGATGTAACTACCTAAGTTATAGTCGGGACCGAAAATGATCTTGGCATCCTCGGGGAAGGTATCAATGATTTTCTTGGCATTGCCGCTGGTTACCACCACGTCGGTAAGAGCTTTGACGGCAGCGGTGGTATTCACATAGCTCACCACCTGATAACCTGGATGTTCGGCCTTATATGCACGCAGATCCTCTGCCTTACAACTGTCGGCTAACGAGCAGCCGGCATTGAAATCAGGACAGAGCACCAGTTTTTCCGGACACAGGATCTTACAGGTTTCTGCCATGAAATGCACACCACACATCATGATCACCTTGGCATCTGTCTGGGCAGCTTTCTGCGCCAATGCCAGAGAGTCACCAATGAAGTCAGCCACGTTCTGGATTTCTCCTTTCGTATAATAATGTGCTAAGATCACGGCATCTTTCTCACGGCACAATGAACGGATCTTCTCACTCAGTGAGGTAATATATTCTTCTTTTGTTGCGGCATCGATGGCTACCGGCTCATCGATATATCCTTTTTTTATCCACTCTTTGTTCAATTCCATTTTTATTATATTTTTAGTTTTTAATTTTTTAATAAAAGAGATACAGTATGATGATAGTCTGTGGAAAAGTGGAAAAATAATCTACAGAATATTTGTATAATTCATTCTCAACATCTGAAATGCAGTTATTCACATAGACCGTTGATAAAGAATCGTTCATTCTCAAATGGTTACGTTACTTATCCACATGATACACAATCGCTGCAAAATTAATAAGTTTATAATATTTCTCTAATGAAAACCGTGGAAAACTTCATGAAAACCGTTATATTAAAAGTGAATAATCAACACTTCAAAAGTTGAATCATCTTGTTTGGTGGATATTCACTAAGTTATGAGACAGGTTATCCACAGAGTTATCCACATTGGTTTTACTCAAACGAGGCGGCATTGACACAACACAGATTCTTCTCTAACTGTGCCACACTGCTGGCTCCTACTAAGACAGAGGTGACTCCCTTTTGTGCTAAAACCCATGCTAACGCCATTTCAGCCAATGACTCATGTCGTAGGGCAGCTTGTTCGTTCCATTGACGAAGTTGCTGCAGAAGATTTTCGGTGAGCATCTCTGATTTCAGAAACTTTTCCTTGGCCATTCTGCTGTCTTGGGGAATACCGTTCAGATAACGGTCAGTAAGTAATCCTTGTGCCAATGGAGAGAAGGAGATGAATCCTATGCCATGCTGATGACAATAGTCGAGGATCCCCTGTTGCTGAGGTTCGCGGTCTAACAGATTCAGTTTGTCCTGGAAGATCAATAAGGGTACGTCACGGGCTCTTAAATATTCATCAGCGAATTTCAAAGCTTCCAAAGGCCAGCGAGAGATACCTATATATAAAGCTTTTCCTGCCTTAACGATATCCACCAAGGCTTGGAGTGTTTCTTCCATCGGCGTGTCTGGATCGAAACGATGACTATAGAAAAGATCCACATAGTCAAGGTGCATGCGTTTCAATGACTGGTCGATGCTTGCCATGAGGTATTTGCGGGATCCCCATTCTCCGTAAGGTCCAGGCCACATATCATAGCCTGCCTTGGTGGAGATGAACAGTTCATCACGATAAGGACGGAAGGTATCATCCATCAGACGGCCCATGGTCTCTTCTGCACTGCCATATACGGGTCCATAGTTATTGGCAAGATCAAAGTGGGTGATACCATGATCAAAGGCGTAGCGGGTGATCTCACGACTTCTCTCATAAGGATCCACACTGCCGAAGTTATGCCAGAAGCCAAGACTTACCTTAGGAAGTAATATACCGCTTCTGCCACAACGGGCATACTGCATTCCGTTCTCATAACGTGCAGGGTTGGCTTGATAAGGTGGAAGAATCATGTTATTTTGGTTTTAATGGATGAGTAATATTATGATTGGGGTGATGCTTCGGGATGATCTTTGTAAATCAATTCCAATAGTCGTTCTACAGCTTCTTCTTCAGGAATGTTCTTCAGGACACACTCTTTGTTGCGATAAAGGGATATCTTTCCGCGAGCAGCACCCACATAACCGTAGTCGGCATCAGCCATCTCACCAGGACCGTTCACGATGCAGCCCATGATACCGATCTTCAGTCCTACAAGATGTTTCGTAGCACTTTTGATACGGGATATCGTGTCTTGGAGATTATATAAGGTACGACCGCAGCCGGGACAGGAGATGTATTCTGTCTTGGTGAACTTTATACGTGCAGCCTGAAGGATGGCATCGGCAAGGATTACGGCCTGCTCGGAATTGAGAATAGTGGAATGAATGATCAGCTTCGTAGCCTGACGGTCTATCAACAAGGAACCTGCTGCCATGGCTGCTTTCAGTTGCAGGGTATCATAATCGGGGGCGTTGAGATGGAGATGTAAGGTGTCGTCTTCGATATACATCCGATCTTCATGACCGTCTTTCCGGATGGGTAAGGGCAGGATACCTTTCTCAACAAAGTCAACCAACTGTCGGGCAACGGGAATTTCCTTTTCGGGTTCTTCGGAAAGGGATACACGGATGGTATCACCGATACCCTCTGTGAGCAGTGCGCCGATACCTACAGCACTCTTGATGCGTCCGTCTTCACCTTCTCCGGCTTCGGTGACACCGAGATGCAAGGGATAGTGCATATCTTCTTTGTCCATAGCCTTCACCAACAGTCGTACCGACTGTACCATCACCACGGTATTCGATGCCTTGATACTGATCACCACATTGTTGAAATTTTCTTTCTTGCAGATACGCAGGAACTCCAGACAACTCTCTACAATACCTTCCGGAGTGTCGCCATAACGACTCATGATACGGTCTGACAGACTACCGTGGTTCACACCGATTCGGATGGCGGTTTGATGTTCCTTACAGATGTTCAGGAAGGGAACGAACTGTCGTTCGATTTTCTTCAGTTCTTCGGCATATTCCTCATCGGTATATTCGAGGTGCTTGAAGGTTCGACCGGGATCTACGTAGTTTCCTGGGTTGATTCTTACTTTCTCACAATTGTGGGCAGCTACATCAGCCACCTTTGCATTGAAGTGGACATCGGCCACCAGAGGTGTCTGATACCCTCTTTGTCGCAAGGCTTCGCGGATATGCTTCATATTCTCTGCCTCACGAGTGCCTTGGGTGGTCAGTCTGACGAGTTCTCCCCCTGCCTCAATGATTCGGATAGCCTGCTCCACACAAGCTTCCGTGTCCATGGTGTTTGTAGTGGTCATTGATTGGATCCGGATGGGATTATGACCACCCATCTGGATATGACCCACCTGAACGACGGATGAAGTACGACGCTGATAAGAAGATTTCGTTGATGTCATACTAATTGGTCTTATAGGTGTATTTCACTTCAGAAAGGTCTTTGTTGGCCTTCTCGATCTTTGCTCCCAGTCCTTTCTTGTACTCTTCCATTTTAGTAGCTAATTCGCTATCGGCTAAGGAAATCATCTCACAAGCTAAGATGGCAGCATTCATGGCGCCGTTGATGGCCACGGTGGCTACAGGAATGCCCGGAGGCATCTGCAGGATGCTGTAAAGAGCATCGACACCATCCAGTACACTACCTTTGATGGGAACACCAATGACGGGAAGTGGAGTGCTGGCAGCAATCACTCCGGGTAATGCGGCAGCCATACCGGCACCGGCTATAATCACTTGGATACCCCGCGACTTTGCTGTCTTGGCAAATTGTTCCACTGCATCGGGTGTGCGATGAGCAGAGAGGGCATTCACTTCGAACGGTACTTGCATATCGTCGAGAAATTTCATGGCTTTTTCCATGACGGGCAGATCACTTGTGCTGCCCATGATGATACTTACTTTTGGGGACATGCTTATATTTTTTTGAATTGAATACGGATTAAAAACGAAGTATAGTGAAGAAGGCCAGGACGAATCCTAAAAGAAAGCCTGTCACAACCTGTGAGAGAGAGTGCTGCCGAAGTATCATCCTGCTGGTACCCAACACACCTGCTACCACAATGACCACACATAACCACCAAACGGGGTTGAAGGAGAACATGCCCGAGAAGGCAATCAATGCTCCTGCCACACCACCGATGGCTGCTGTATGTGTGCTGATCTTCCAGAATAGGTTGATCATGGCACATACTACCTGAATGGCAAGGGCTGCCACAATGATGCTACTCATGAAATGCGGAATATGCAACAAGTTCATGATGTAGTAACACAAGAAGTAACAGACGATGGAAATGACATAAGGAATCATACGCCGTTCCTTATAGCCTAACTCCAACAGTGACCATCCCTGGTATTTCCGATAGAAATGAATGAGCCACGCCGGCAGAAGGACAGTACACAGATAGACAATACCCAATACCGATAGCTTATACCCTATGGGTAGTACGCTCATATAACTGAAAATAAACAGGAATATGAGTCCGACAATAGCCAGATAGAACGGGTGGAAGATGGCACTCAGTACCCGTGCTGCGAAGATGATGTCTCTTTCTCTCAATTTCTCTCTAATTAAATGATTTCCCTCAATTGGTCTTTCTGAACCGTGCAATGGGAATACCCAGCTGCTCACGGTATTTGGCTACGGTACGCCGTGCGATGGCATAACCTTGATTCTTCATTTCTCGTGCTAACTGATCGTCATTCAAGGGTTTCTTCGGATCCTCACTGCTGATCATCTCATGCAATACTGCCTTCAGCTTCCGTGTTGACATTTCCTCTCCGCTTTCGGTCTTTACACCTTCACTGAAGAAATGACGAAGACGGAAGATTCCCCAGCGTGTCTGGGCATACTTGGAGTTACAGACTCGCGACACCGTACTGATATCCAAGCCTGTGCGTTCTGCTATATCTTTCAATACCATCGGCTTCAAGTCGTTCTCATCTCCCTCTAAGAAGAATTGCCGCTGTAAGTCGATAATGGTCTTCATGGTGATATATAAGGTATGACGACGCTGTTTGACGGCATCAATATATCCTTTGGCACGTTCCACTTTCTCACGAGCATAGAGGAGTGCCTGTTTGTCTTGCCGCGACATACTCTGCTTATTCTCCTGATACCCTTTCAGCAGGTTACTGAAGGAGGGTGATACATATAAGTCGGGCACACGACCTTTATTAATATAGAACGAGATGGTGCCGTCGTCGTTGGTATCTACCACGAAGTCGGGCGTGATCTGCTGAAGGTTTCTTCCTTCAGTCTCGCCCATGGAGGATCCAGGTTTCGGATTGAGCTTCAGAATTTCTGTCTGTACTTGATTCAAGAGTTCGTCAGACAGGTTCAGGTGCTCATTGATACGACTCCATTGCTTGTTCATGAATTCCTTGAAGTAATGGGTAATCACTTCCAGCATCCACCGACGGATGGGAGTATCTGGGCGACGTTCGATCTGCAGTAGCAGACACTCTTTCAACGAACGGGCACCAATACCCGCAGGATCGAAACCTTGTAAGAGGGTCAGTATCTCTTCTACTTCCTTTTCTGAAACATCCATGGAGTGGAAGATAGCTAACTCATCGGCAATGGTATCGAGCGGTTTCCGCAGTAATCCGTCACTGTCGAGGGATCCAATCAGATATTCCATGATATCCTGCTGATGGGCTGTAAGTTCCGTTTCACGCATCTGCTCCTTCAGCTGGTCATAGAAAGAACGTTGGTCACCATAGGTGATCTCCTCTAATTCTGCACTGCTGGTATAATATTTATTGGATTCAGGCTCGGGCATCTCATCATCGCCTCCCATATTCTGTAAAGCGGTATCAAGGGCATCAGCACGTTCCTCCCGTTCTATGCTCTCCTCGTATGACTCGGCAGTATCCGGCTCACTGCTTTCAGATAGATCAGTATCTTCGGATGGGGTGGTCTCCAAGGCAGGGTTGTCATCGATCTCCGCCTGTACGCTTTGTTCGAGTTCAGCCAAAGGCATCTCCAACAGTCTTACTTGCAGCATCTGCTGTTGGGTGAGCCGTTGTTGCTGGATCAGTTTCTGCTCTTGTGTCTGAACAAGTCTCTGCACCATATTACTGCTATTTAAAATACTCTTTCATCTGTGCCGCTAAGGCATACAGTTTCTCAGGACTGTCGTTTCCGAAACGTTGCCACATTTTCTGACAGGGCACCATCAAGGGGGTGAGCATGATTTCCGAACGGTTCAGATAAGGATCGCAGATCTGATAGATATCCATGATCTTCACTATCTCTGCGGGTTTCAGTTTGATGAGTTTACTCAATTCTTGAATCTCCGGGGTCTCCACCACCATCGTATTGGGCGTCAGACGGAAATAAAGGTCAAGAATCATCAGTAACATCACGGGCTTGATAGTCTCGTCCTCTGGCAACGGTTTGAAGTCAAGTTCCCACGACTCTACCGTCTCTACTCCTTGATAGAAATGATCGGCGGTGTTGAATCCTTTCATCTGGCGAAGCATACGTACTCCCTTGGCAAGTTTATTAGGACTATTCCCATATTTCTCCCATAGACGCTCCATACGAGGTGTATCCAACTGTCGCAGTTTAAACATCTGTTCATAGAGAAACTGTGGAGGAATATGCAACTCCATACCTAATTCCACCATGGAACGTGAATATAAGGGTTTCACACCTTCTGGTTTTTTCAGATACAGCTGCATCAACAACAGCCAGTATTCATCCTGCCATAACGAATGCTTTGCCATACTTTTTTGTTTTGTGCAAAGATACAAATATTCTGATTAAGCAAGAAGAAAAAAAAGATTTTTTTTCGAGAGTGTGAAGATTATCTTCAATTAGTGGAGAAGTACAATGAAAACAAATAAAGAGCATCTCCTGTTAGGAAATGCTCTTATCATGGGAAGGTTATTCCTCCGAGAAATCTTCCTTGCCAACTCCGCAAAGTGGACAAACCCAGTCTTCTGGTAGATCTTCGAATGCTGTTCCGGGCTCGATACCGTTATCAGGATCGCCCACTTCTGGGTCATAAACATAACCACAGGTGTCACAAATGTACTTCTTCATCATGTTTGGATTGTTAGTGAATAATAAAATAATTATGAGTGGGTGGCCTGGTGTGCCCTGCGAGAGAGCACGGTAGCCACATGTCTTACAATCTGTTCTGGCGGAATATTATGCATACAAGCATAGTCACCACGCATACAGGGTTTGTTTCCGTAGATACTACAGGGCCTGCACGACAGGTCGATCTGTACGGCATCCTCGCTACGCTGTCCCCATCCCATGAATCCTCCAAAAGGATGGGTGGCACCCCATACACTCACCACAGGTGTTCCCGTGAGTGATGCCAGGTGCATGTTCCCACTGTCCATTGAGAGCATCACTTGAAGATGGCTCATCAGAATTAGTTCTTCTCCGAGACCGCCAAGTAACTTCGAAGCATGGTGACATTGCGGATAGCGCATACACCAGTCATCGAATATGCTCATCTCTTGTTTGCCGCCACCGAAGAGAAAGAGTTTACTCTTGGGGTATCGTTCTGCCAGCTGACTGATCACCTGTTCCATTAGTTTGATGGGATAGATCTTTCCTTCATGGGCAGCAAAGGGAGCAATACCAATCCAAGGCTCCTGATCGTCTATCGATCGGAATACCTCGGGTAGTACAGAAAGGTCACCTCCTTCAGGAGGAAATATCGATTGGAAATTCAAGGTGACAGGATAACCTAATTGTTCAAAGACATCACAATAGTTTTGAAAGGATGTAGGCTGTTGTTCGAGAACCTTGTTGTTCACCGAGGTCAACTTTCGTTTTCCCTTTCTGTGCTTGTTGATATGAGCAGCATGGTAACGACCTAAATTGAAACGGGCTCGAAGGTAACTGGAACGTAACACGTTATGCAGATCTGCAATGGCTGTGAACTTTTTTGCCGTGAGACGGCGGTAGAGAGCATTCAGCCCCTTTACTCCGTGGTATTCATTCTTCACGTCGGCTTCCATGAAACCCACATTCGGGGCGATGTTCTCGAAAAACGGACGAGCAAATGCCTTGCTCAGTACCGTGATGCGTACATCGGGGTACTGATGAGCTAATGAATAGACGACAGGCACCGTCATGGCCACATCGCCTAACGCAGAAAAACGGATAATCAAAATATGCTCGTGTTTCACTTCCTCACTCCTTGGGATTCCACGATATTTTATTTTTTGCCATATAACACCGGATTGGTGGATGGGTCGTTGTACATCTTCATCTGACGATAAACCTTCATGTATTTACGACCCGCAGCAATATCCTCTAACAACTGATCAATTGCCGTACTCAAATCAACCTGCTGTTCTAATAGCACGTTTAATTTGTCCTGACATTTCTGTCGGTGCTCAGGGGTGGCATCAGTGCGCTCTGCTTGCTCACGCATATGATAAATCTTCAGGGCGAGGATGCTCAGACGGTCAATTGCCCAGGCGGGACTCTCGGTATTAATACGAGCATCAGACTGTACCTTGACATCGGAGTACTGCTGACGGAAATAACTGTCTATCTGCTCCACAAGATCGGTACGGTCTTGATTTGATCGGTCAATACGCCGTTTCAGCTGTAGGGCATCAATCGGATGAATATGAGGATCACGAATGATATCCTCGAAATGCCATTGAACAGTATCTATCCAACACTTCAGATACAGACGGTTCTCAATAGAGTCGCGATCGTAGGGGTTGTTAATAGGTGTCTCGATATCATCTTTAATGTGATAGTCTCTGATGGCTTGATTGAAAATCTTGTTGCAATGTTCTGTGAAAGTCATGATCATTTTTTTTACTTTTGCAAATATAGAGATTTATTTTTAATTACCAAACAAATTGTTAGATAATTTTGTTTTCTCTCCTTATATTTATTATATTTATGGAGTACAATCAATCACTGTATGAAGCTCAAAATGAGACATGTGAACGTTACCAATGTAAAAAAAATAAAAAAAATGACTTTATTTTTGCACAATCAGGGGTGTTCTGTGCAACTTGAAGTGCTTTTTTCTTCAAAATATTTGCATACATGAATAAAAATTTGTTCCTTTGCACCCAAATTTTTAAAGTAGAAAGATTTTATTAACAATTTAAATTTTACAATTATGTCAGAAATTGAAAGCAAAGTAAAGGCTATTATCGTTGATAAACTGGGTGTTGATGAAGCTGAGGTGAAACCCGAGGCAAGCTTCACAAACGATCTGGGCGCAGATTCTTTGGACACCGTAGAGCTGATTATGGAGTTCGAGAAGGAATTCAACATCTCTATTCCCGATGACAAAGCCGAGACCATTGGTACTGTAGGTGATGCCATCAAGTATATCGAGGAAAACGCCAAATAGATTACATAAGATAGAAGAATTGAAGAATTGAAAAGTTGAGGTTCTGGTTTTTGAACGGATTCTTTTTCAATTCTTCAATTTTTAAATTTCCATTTCTTCAATTATAAAGTTTCAATTCTTTAATTCTTCGATTCTTCAATTTTGATATTTTTATGGAATTAAAAAGAGTAGTGGTAACAGGATTGGGAGCTGTCACTCCCGTAGGTAACACGCCCGAGGAGACTTGGAAGAACCTGCTGGCTGGTGTGAGCGGTGCTGCTCCTATTACCCAATTCGATAGCTCTTTATGCAAGACTCACTTTGCTTGCGAGGTGAAGAACCTTGATATCAATGAGTTCATTGACCGCAAGGAAGCCCGTAAGATTGATCGTTATACACAGCTGGCTCTGATCAGTGCCATTCAGGGTGTAAAGGATAGTGGTCTGGATTTAGAGAAAGAAGATAAAGACCGCATCGGTGTGATCTATGGTGTGGGTATCGGTGGTATTCGCACTTTCGAGGATGAGGTAAGTTATTATGGTCAGCACCAAGATCAGGGACCGAAATTCAGTCCTTTCTTTATCCCGAAGATGATCAGCGACATTGCTGCCGGACATATCAGTATCCATTTTGGATTTCATGGACCTAACTATACCACAACCAGTGCTTGCGCTTCTTCCAGCAATGCTTTGGCAGATGCTTTTAATCAGATCCGTCTGGGTAAGGCAAATGTCATTGTGGCTGGTGGTGCCGAGAGTGCCATCTGTATGTGTGGCGTAGGTGGCTTTAATGCCATGAAAGCACTCTCCACCCGTAACGATGAGCCTGAAAAGGCCAGTCGTCCGTTCAGTGCCAGTCGCGATGGTTTTGTCATGGCCGAGGGTGCAGGATGTCTGATTCTTGAGGAACTGGAGCATGCCAAAGCTCGTGGTGCAAAGATTTATGCCGAGATGGCAGGCGAGGGTATGAGTGCCGATGCCTACCATATCACCGCCAGTCACCCCGAGGGCTTGGGAGCTAAGCTTGTGATGCAGGCTGCTCTTGACGATGCTCAGATGAATCCCGAGGATATCGATTACATCAACGTGCATGGAACATCCACTCATGTGGGCGACATTTCTGAGGCAAAGGCCATCAAAGAGGTGTTTGGTGATGCTGCTTATAAACTCAACATCAGTTCCACCAAGTCGATGACAGGACACCTTCTGGGTGCCGCTGGTGCAGTGGAGGCTATGGTTGCTGTGCTCAGCGTCCAAAACGACATTGTACCGCCCACCATCAACCACGATGAGGATGACAAGGATGAGGAGATTGACTACAATCTGAATTTCACATTCAATCAATCACAGAAGCGTGAGGTGCGTGCTGCCATGAGCAACACTTTCGGTTTTGGTGGTCATAATGCCTGCGTAATCTTCAAGAAATATGCAGATTAGTTCTTTAATTGATAGGATAAAGCTCCCTTTCCGTAAGGAGAAGGAGCTTTATTCGTCTTTATACGACATCATCGGATTCTATCCCCGTAACATTGCCTATTACAAACAGGCTTTGCTCCATAAGAGTATGGCACAGCGCAATGAGAAGGGGCGCCCGATGAACAATGAGCGACTTGAGTTTCTGGGAGATGCCGTCCTCGATGCTGTAGTGGGGGACATTGTCTTTCGTCACTTCGAAGGAAAAAGAGAAGGTTTCCTTACAAATACTCGTTCTAAGATTGTGCAACGCGAAACCTTGGGCCGTCTGGCTCAGGAGATGGGAATCAACAACCTCATCAAATCCAACGGACACACTTCCTCTCATAACAGCTATATGGGAGGAAATGCGTTTGAGGCATTGGTTGGAGCCATCTATCTCGACAGAGGCTACGGGGCTTGCTTGCGTTTTATGGAGAAGCGTATTCTGAAGGAACTGCTCAATATCGATAAAGTGGCCTACAAAGAGGTAAACTTCAAATCTAAACTTATCGAATGGAGTCAGAAGAACCGTGTTCGTCTGGATTTCAAACTCGAGAAGGAAGGAAAGGATGAGAAGGGTAGTCCAAAGTTCGTTTATAAAGTGATGATCGAAGGCGTTGCAGGAGAGAAAGGCGAGGGTTACAGCAAGAAGGAATCGCAGCAGATGGCGAGCAAACTCACGCTCCAACGCCTGCGTAAGGAGCCTCAGTTTATTGATGCGGTATTCGCTGCCAAGGCTTCACGTACCAAGATGGAGGAAATGCCTACTACAGCGGTACCCGACATGAAGGAGAATCTGTCTGACTTCATACAAGACTCAACACCGCATCCCATGCCAGAACCCAAAAAGAAAGGACAGACTGTGGAGCGTCTGGAACGTTTCGATGGCACAGATGAGGCTTACATGCGCCCAGATGCGAGGAAAATAGATCGGAAACAATCTGCACCTGTAGATGAGTTCGATCTCTCTGATATCTCTGCTGCCGCCCAGTCACGTGAGGAGATTATAGCTGCTGCTGAGGCTGCAGCCTTCGAGACACAGGATTAGGCAGTATGTAACATGAGGATGCCCAGGCATCCTCTTTTTTTGTCCTTTATGACACATTTGATCAGTTGGCCATACGAAGTGGACCTTTCATGATCTTCGACCATTACCTTTAGCAGACTTTTTTGAGGGAGTAAAAAAACATTTTGTCTGAAAAGTTTGTCATTTCAGAAAATATGTGTATCTTTGCACCCGCTAAACACCCAACGTGTCGTAAAGCAATGATGCCCAGATGGCGGAATCGGTAGACGCGCTGGTCTCAAACACCAGTGGGGCAACCCGTGCCGGTTCGACCCCGGCTCTGGGTACTTAGAACACCTTGCAAGTTATTGGCTTGCAAGGTGTTCTCTTTTTCTATTCATAGACATTTTCTATCAGTTTTTCCAGTAATCATTGACGAGTTACATTCATCTTTTGAGTAACGTCTCTATCATTTACAGTCACCTTTTCTGCTACCTTTTTCTGCTACTCATGAAAGTTTTTCTGCTACTCCCCCTTTTTTGAACTATCAGAGTCATTTCAACGCTTTGAACATTTTGTTGATGCATTTTTTCTTTTGGTCCATATTAGGGTGAACGTAAAGGTTGAGTGTTGTGCTGATGTTGGCATGACCGAGAATGACGCTGACGGTCTTGTAGTCGCACTGGCTTTCAATACATCTTGTTGCAAAAGAATGGCGCAGCCCGTGAAATTTCAAATCAGGAATATCGAGTTGCTTTAAAAGTTGCTTGTAGTAGTTTCGATAAGTACGTGGCTCTGTCGGCTTTTCCTCGTTGGTTATCACAAAGAAGTCGTCATTCATCAGCTTCTTCAATGGACGGATGAGTTTCATCAGTTCCTTGCTGATAGGAATCTCGCGAACGGAGTTCTTCGTCTTAGGTGTGCCGATGACGAGCTCTGTATGTCTTTCATCGTCCTCGATGATGTAGATACGCTCTATGGTTCTATTCACGTGGATGGTCTCTGTGCTTAGGTTTATGTCGCTCCACTTCAGAGCGCACACCTCTCCGATACGCATTCCAGTACTCAGGCAGATGTAGATGCCGAGGTTTCGGAAGGTGAAGTTGTCGACAACGTACCGCATCAGCTTCTTCTGATGACCAATGCTCAACACTTCCAACTCATGGCCCTTCTGCTCTGTGGGGTACTTGATGCGCCAATCTGAGAATTCAAGCAGTCTGGCTTTCACGCCAAACTTCTGAATCATTTTCAGGACAATCAAGATGTCCTTCACAGTCTTTTGGCTCAGTCCGCCCTTCAATTTCTGTAGTGCAAAGGCTTGAACATCATCCTCTGCCAAGAAGGATTTGCCGCCAAACGCAGGGAGAATGTGGTTCTCCAAGATGAGGGCATACGCCGACATGGTCGATTGTTTCACATACTGCTGCTTATCACTCTTCCAGAGTGCAGCAACTTCTCTAATCGTTTTCTTATCCATATTATTCTCTTTTGGGGTTACACCTATTCTTATATTATAAAGGAAGCAGACCGTGAGATTAGAGAAACAGAACCATCAAAGTCCCAAATTTGAGATTCCCAGAGTTTAATGGAGAATGGGTTAAATATAGGGTAAGTGATGTGTTAGATTTTTATTCTACTAATTCGTTAAGTTGGGATCAATTAGAATACAATACGGACGAGTTACAAAATCTACATTATGGTCTTATACACGTTGGCTTACCTACTGTTGTTAATTTGGACGAAAATGTATTGCCCAATATAAAGAAAGAGTTCCTTCCTAAAAATTATGAATTATGTAGGGAAGGTGATGTTGCCTTCGCTGATGCCTCGGAAGATACAAATGAGGTTGCTAAAGCAATTGAATTTGTCAACCTTTCCGACAAGAATGTCGTCTGTGGGCTACATACAATTCACGGAAGAGACAACCACAATCTAACTTCTATTGGATTCAAAGGATATTCTTTTGCTTCTGAATCATTCCATAATCAAATTCGACGTATAGCACAAGGAACTAAAATATTCTCTATTAGTAGTAAAAACTTTAACGAGTGCTATATGGGCATTCCATCCAAAGATGAACAAACTAAAATAGCAAAACTTCTTGCGCTCATAGATGAGCGTATTTCAACCCAAAGCAGGATAATTAATAAGTTGCAATCCCTAATGAAAGGACTTGCGGAACATTTAACTGCATTTACTCCTAACACAAAAATAGCAGATTGTCTGAATTGTCATTCGTCTATATTGCAAGAAAATCAAGTAAAGAACGAAGGCAAATATAAGGTTTATGGTGCGAATGGAATTTGCGGTTATAGCGATAGTCCAGCAATCTTAGAAGATGCCATCCTTATTGTAAAAGACGGTTCTGGTGTTGGAAATGTAAGCTATGCCAGTGGTAAATACTCTGTTATAGGAACCTCAAATTACCTAACTGCTAAGTCTGGGTATTCACTGAAATATCTATACTTCTGCTTAATGATTTTCAACTTTGTCCCTTACAGGACAGGTATGGCCATACCTCATATATATTTCAAGGACTACGGAAAAGCCTTAATTCCTTGCCCCTCGTTTAATAAACAAGAGCAAATTGCCACCTTATTATCAAAGATAGAATGTAAGATTGAGACAGAAAAAACAATTACAGAATCTTACTTGCGACAGAAGCGTTTTCTCTTGAAGTCAATGTTCATATAAATAGATTACGTAAAAGGAACTCTTTCTGATGTTGATAATGTACCAGAATCTGATTCTCGACTTTAAGTTTGTTATCATAAGCATTGAGTATTTCAAAGATTCTATGTTGGTCATCAATAGATGGATAGGAAAAATGTTTCTGCAAGAAGTCAGATTTCTGCAAATTGAATCTTGTACTTCCCTGTGCTAAAGGATAAACCTCACGTCTGAATCGATTTGAATTGAAAAAGTATGCCATATATGGTGAAAAGACTTTCCCCTCTGTATTTCTTATGCCAAAGCAGAAACTATTGAGATATGTTTCGGTACTATTACCTGAATATACCGCTCCATAGCAAACTTCTTCTGGAGTCTCTGATGAAAGTGTGAATAGCATATCTCCTTTTTGCACTACATTCTGTTTCTCGTCCCTTTTAACAGATACCTTTCCGCAGCAGTCATCTTCAACAAAATTGTTGGCATATATACTGACGTAGGTTATGTATGGTTTGCCACTACCAAAATCCTCTGCGGATTTTCCCGATAGTCCAGAATAATCCTCACCAATGTCCGAGAACGACAGGGAATACGACAAAGGCACAGAATCCTGCAAATAATCGTTTAGTCCTTTCATTAAGGAAGGTAAATCTCTAATTCTGGATTTGTTATATAAACATCTCTTTCAATAGATAGGACTTCTGTTTTTGTAGTTTTTTTAAGATTTCTATTTCAATATCTATCTTATCAACCAATGCATTGAGTACATTTGCTACAGCCTTCTGTTCCCGTTGTGTCGGTATTCTGTGGAATGTGTTGAAATAATCGTCAACAGACATGTTTAGTAAACCATGATTTCTCGCCCCTTCACCCGATATTTCTGATATTCCACGATACCATTTTGTGGATTCAAAATAATGGCAAAGGAAATCAGAATCAACATTTTCATTAGGTCTAAAACAGATATACAACGAGGAAAGAACACCTTCATCATATTTGTCTAATCGTTTGACCGCCCCCCATGAATAATCTCCTGAATAGCTCTTGTTGTAGGCGAAATCACCTTTGTGAAGTAGATAGTACGTTGTAAGGTCTGAACTGGCAATTTGTTTGTTAAAAAACTCTTGCTGGTCAATCAGACCATATTGTGCAGCTATTGTCAAAACACGATTACATGTATTGGTCTTGTTTTTTTCTGTCACTCTATCAACAATATCGCAGAGCTTTACTTTCTGCCATTCACCTGTCATTCCTTTTAATCTCAGCTTAGGTGCCCGTTCGTTGGGCAAGCAAAAGAGTTGTTCTAAAAGGTACTTTCTTTCACTTTTCAAGTCCTCAATTATCCTGATTTGAGTTGTAATACGTTCATCTACTAAGGTCAACAACTCAGAAACTTTCATTTGCTCTGATAACTTGGGGATTGAGAATTTGAAAGATTTAATCTGTTCAAAATTTAATCCCTGTCTGTTTCCGCCTGCTTGAAAGCTATCAATCTGCTTTTGTCCTTTGTCTGACAATAACAAGCTACATAGATAATAAGAAGTTACGTCTTTTGTGGGTCTAACGATACAAACATGCTGATTTACATTACCACCAACTACGAAATCTGAGGCAACACAACATCTGCCAATTGATGCTCCCGTAATATTCAGCAAAACATCGCCATGTTTTATTTCCGTTGCAATCTGTTTGTTATGGGTATCCTCATCAATATAAGCAATATCGTCCAAAAACATCTGTCCATTGCCGACATTCTGGCTCCTTACAAATGGATGGCCTTCTGAAGTATAAACACTTTCTCCACCTTTAGGTGTGACACCACTCCCGACCTTGTTAGTCAACTTCCCTATTCTGGTTATTTCGTATTCCCCACTAAACTCTGGGAATCTCAAAGTGGGGACCTTTCCTGTATTTGGGACATTAAGGACTTTATCTTGTTTATCTGCTGCCATAGTCGTTACTCCTCTTCCTGTGAAAACTTGATGTGCATAGCCTTTTCTGTCAGGCGATAACGCTGATAGGGATGATTCGGTTGCTCTGGATATTTACGTTCTATTATACCCGTTTTGAGTGCAGGCTCAAGATAATTAACTCTAAATCTAAAACGCGTTTTAAGTCCACAGAGATTCATTAACTCAAGCGCTGAAAGATACTCAAAGTTCATGACTTCCATCAATTTGAGAACTTGTTTGTTCAAACTTGGCTCCTTTTTGGAACTTGGCTCCTTTTTGGAACTTGACTCCTTTTTGGAACTTGGCTCCTTTTGTGCCTTAACCCCCTGCTTTTTAATAGTCGAACCCCCTGCTTTTTGGGTGGTAGTTGTACCCTCTCTCAACTGTGTATAGCTTGACTTGTCGGCAGGACGTTTAAATGTGACCCACACAAAGTTTGGGTTGGTCTGCCAAACAGGCTCCTCAACTCCAGCGGCAGTACATGAATCGATAATACGACGGACACCAGAACCCCAACTTTCGAGGAATGTACTTCTATAGAGGAAAGTTGCAATCAACGGATTGTATGGGTGGGAGTTGTGATGTTGTTTAATGGTCTCAGGAGTCAGTTCTGGAGGAAGAGAACCAGGATTCTCAATCTCCACACGGTCATCATAGACGGCAATGCCAACAGATGTCCCAGGCTGGTCGTATCGCCGATGGCAAAGACTATTAACAAGGGTTTCGCGCAGTGCTTCTACAGGGATTTCAAGTTGCTCCATACGACGGAGACCCACAATTTTACCACTCAGATTGAGGTGTTTGAAGAGGAATGACATACCAGCATCAAGAAGGTCAAAGAAATTGCCTTCTGCCTGCTGATTATCGCCAAACTCGTTCTTTCCTGTTCCACGGAAGCGAGCCATGCGCAAACGTAGTTGCGGATAGCCATATAGTTTCTTACTGAAAAGCATCACTGCAGCATTGTTTAACTTGCCGTCGTTCAACAGTTCCGACTTTTGGAGTAATGTCTCTATCGGCTCTGTCATAGCCGCTTCGTTAAGACGACCGCCCTCTATGCCTAAGCGAACGGCACCACGTATTCTGTCTTCGTCAAGATCAGCGACGGTTATTCCGTCAGCCTCCTGACGCTCCCAAGCAAAGTATTGTGGCTTACTCTGTCTCAGACGCTCTTCGTACATTTCACGAGGCATCACTTTTGTAGTGCTCTCCACCTTATAATAAGGACGACCATTACATGTGAAAGGAGTATGTCCCCAAACCCAAGGTTCAAAGTACATAGCAATGACTTGATTACCAGGATGCTCTGGTACATCAATATACTCCACTTTTATGTCAACGGCAGGTTCCAAACTAGTAAGTGCTCCTGCAATTTCCCGACGTGTATTATCTGCAACCTGTTGCCCGACAATCTTCAGTGACGTTGGAGCAACACCTATGATGAGCCAACCGCCATCAGTATTCAGGAAAGCACATGCTGAATGCATTCCATCCTTCAGTTCACCCGTCGTCTTTTTCAGTTCAAGTGTACGGGTTTCGTCTGATTTAATGATAGACTTTATATCGTCAATTGTCATACTCTTCTTCATTTATTCCACAATACCCAACTCCTTCAGATAAACCTCAATCTGTTTGTCAAGGTCTGCGCGTTTGGCTTCAAGTTCCTTGATCTCGCCCATCACGGCATGAATGTCGATGGGTGCTTCTTCCTCAAAGGTATCAACGTAACGAGGAATGTTGAGGTTATAGTCGTTGTCGATGATTTCCTGCATCGTTGCCAAATGGCTATACTTCTCAATCTCCTTTCGTTCCCTGTATGTGTCGATAATCTTCTGTATATGCTCAGGACGAAGTTTGTTCTGGGTCTTCACCTTCTCAAACTCCTTGCTGGCATCAATGAAGAGCACGTTGTCACCCTCCTTGCGGCATTTCTTGATGACGATGATACACGTCGGAATGCTTGTGCCATAGAAGATGTTTGCAGGCAAGCCGATGATGGCATCAATATAGTTACGTTTCTCAATGAGGAACTGACGGATTTTGCCTTCAGCAGAGCCACGGAATAAAACACCGTGCGGAGCCACGCAAGCCATCGTGCCACCATCGTTGAGGTGATAAATCATGTGGAGGATAAAGGCATAGTCGGCCTTCGACTTAGGCGCAAGCACGCCAGCCTTGCTGAAACGGTCGTCGTTGTTGAACTTTGCAGCAGCACTCCAGTCAGCAGAGAAAGGCGGATTAGCCACCACGGCATCAAACTGGCGGTCACCAAAGGCATCAGCCTCCAAGGTATCACCATTCTGAATGTCGAAGTCATTGTACTTCACTCCGTGCAGCAGCATATTCATTCGGGCCAGATTAAAGGTCGTCGGATTCTTCTCCTGTCCGAAAATGCTGTCAGCCTTTCCACTTCGGGCGGTGCGAAGCAACAGAGAGCCGGAGCCACAAGTGGGGTCATAGACATTCTTCAAACGGGTCTTGCCCGTTGTGACTATCTCTGCCAATATCTGGCTAACCTCTTGCGGCGTATAGAACTCGCCTGCCTTCTTACCTGCTCCGGCAGCAAACTGGCCTATCATGTATTCGTAGGCATCGCCGAGAATGTCAATATCACTGGCATCTTCCAGTCCAAAGTCAATGCCATTGAGGGCTACCAGCACGTCGCTGATGAGTCGGTTCTTATCGTCAGCCGTCTTCCCAAGTTTGGGCGAAGCAAGGTCTATGTCGGAGAACAGCCCGCCAAAGTCATCTTCACTTTCCTGTCCTATGGTGCTGTCCTCAATCTTCTTCAGCGACCGTTCCAGTTGGGGCAGGATATTCTCCTTGCGCCCAATGGCATCAATGATGGTGGAGAAAAGGAAGTCTGGCTCAACGAAATAGCCGAGGTTATCAACGCACATGGCCTTGATTTCCTCTTTCATCGCCTCGTCATTGCTTTGCCATACCTCCTGAAAGGTAGTTTCGTCAGCCTCTAACTCGTCATTGACGTACAACTCTATCTTTTCCGACAGGTATTTGTAGAAGATGAAGCCAAGAGAGAAGTACATGAAGTCGCTTGCCGACATGTTTCCTCTCAGCGTATTTGCAACCGTCCATAGTTGGCTGCGTAGTTTCTGTTGAAGGTCTTCGCCCATAATTATGAATTATGAATTGTGGATTATGAATTAGTCTCAGTCCCAATTATATGTGTTAATGATTTCTCTCAGTTGCTCAATAATGCGTTTCAACATGGTTGAACGCTCCAACAGTTTCAGTCCCTTTTTGGCACGGATAGCCTTTTGGATAATCTGAGGCTTTTCACGGTGAAGATAGTCATATTCCGAAAGGAACTTGGTCAGAGCCTCTTCATCTATGCCCTCAGAGACTGCGAGGCTATGAACGGCATTATTCCGTGATGTAGCAATATAGTCGTTGAGCCTGCTTTCCAAATCCATTGAGCCGTCTGCCTTTGCCTGTTGGAATCCTGCCTTGTCGTTATCCACGTTCTCACGGATGAAGTCGTCTATCAGTTTCGACTTGTTGCGCATTACGGCATCCTTGATCATCGTATCGAGAATGTCCTGGCGCTTCTTGTCGTAGTCTGCTTCATCTGGATTCAAGTTGGCTATCAGTTCCAGAATATATGCTACGTTGATGACGTCACTATGCAGCAGTTCCAGACAGAAGTCTATATCATCCAAACCGCTTTCGTCGTCGTTTGGCAATGCTCCCTCTGCTGCCATTGTTGTAGTGTCGGCAGGAGGATTGATAACACCAACCGTAATGTCAAGGTATTTGCTCTTGAAGTCGGCAAACTCTTGTTCTGTCATGTAGAGGTCAGGATCATTGGCACTGTAGTCCTCGTATATCTGTATCTCTGCCTGTTTCTTAATGATTTCACGGAAAGCCAGCACGAAGTCACGCTTGTCCAGTTCGCTTTGCAGCGTGTCGATATACTGTGGTTTGGGGTATTTCTTCAGGAACTCAATCGTGAGGTCGTTCAGTTCTTTTTTCACATTCTCAAATGGAGGACGAACGATGAACTCATTCGGCTGGTTGTTGCTGAACAGTCTTATTGCTGCATCCACATTCTCTTTCAAGTCTCGAAAGCAGACAACTTTTCCGAAGCGTTTCTTCTCGTTTAGCACACGGTTGGTACGACTGAATGCCTGTAGTAGTCCGTGATACTCCAGATTCTTATCTACATAGAGCGTATTCAACTTCTTCGCATCGAAGCCCGTAAGGAACATGCCGACGACCAAAAGCAAGTCGAGCGGTTCCATATCCGGCTTTTTCTTCTTCATACGCAAGTTAATGTCATCGTAGTATGCGCTGAAGTTCTCGGTAGTGAATGCCGTACCGAACATCTGGTTATAGTCATCCATGATAGCTTGCAGTTCGTCGGATGTCACCTTGTCGTCTGCAAAGCCTTGGTTCATACCCGTCTTCTCATCGTCCTGACTCTCGTTGGCAGCGTAGGTGAATACGGCACCGATTTTGATTTTCGGATTCAGCGACTTGAATATCTTGTAGTATTTCAAAAGCATGGGGACAGACTGGATGGCAAACAGCGCGTTAAATTCTCCATCAAAGGTTGACTTGTTGAAGTTGTTGAGGATGAACTGTGCTATCTCCGTCATACGCTTCTCGCTGAACAGATCAATATTCTGCTGCCCCTTATAGTATTCCACAAGGAACCCAAGCACATTCTCGTCTGCAATAGCATCCTTGATAAGATACTTGTGCAGACAGTCGCCAAAAACTTCTGCCGTGGTATGCTCCTGCTTGGCGTTCTCTGCAAAAATGGGGGTACCAGTAAAACCGAATATCTGAAGATTATTGAAGAACTTCACAATGTTCTTGTGACATTCGCCGAAGTGACTTCGATGGCACTCGTCGAATATCATCACCACCTTCTGGTCACGCACTCCTTGCAACCGCTTGTTGTAATACTCACGAGTAACGGCCACATTCAGTTTCTGAATAGTGGTAATGATAATCTTGCTGTCACTGCACAACCGCTTGATAAGTTCTTTGGTATTATCGGTATTGTCAACGGCACCAGGCTCAAAGGCTTCATACTCCGATTGTGTCTGGGTATCGAGGTCGTGGCGGTCAACGACAAACATCACCTTATCAACACCGTCAATCTCGCTGACGAGTTGAGCCGCCTTGAACGAGGTGAGTGTCTTTCCCGCTCCTGTCGTATGCCAGATGTAACCGTTCTTGTTGGTGTTCTGTACTCGGTCGAGTATCTGCTCAACGGCATAGAACTGATAGGGGCGCAACACCATCAGGCACTTGTCGCCCTCATGCAGCACGATGTACTTGCTAATCATCTTGCCCAAGTTGCACTTGTCAAAGAAGAAGTATGCAAACTTACTAAGGTCATTGAACGGCACGTTCTCCGCATCCGTCCAGTTGAACGTGAACTTATAGCCGCCGTTCGGGTTATTAGCAAAGTAACGGGTATTCACGCCGTTGCTGATGACAAAGAGTTGGATGTAGTCGAAGAGTCCGTGATAAGAAATTTTATGGTATTTCTGAATCTGGTTATATGCCTGCTTCAACTCCACACCACGTTTTTTCAATTCAATCTGCACCAGTGGCAGACCGTTGATGAGGATGGTCACATCATATCGGCATTTCTTGCGTCCCTCAACAGTTATCTGGTTGCTGACCTGAAACTCATTCTGGCACCAATGCTGTTTGTTAATGAACTCTATCCACACCCGTTCACCGTTCTCCAACTGGAAGTTCTTCAGGTCACGCAACTTCTTGGCTTTCTCAAAGCGGGTGCCGCCTTCGAGATATAACAGTATCTTGTCGAACTCCTTTTCTGTGAAGTGTTCACGACCATGCGCTGCCAGTTCTTTCTGGTTATGCTTCTCCAACTGCACCTTGAAATTAGCAAGTAAGTTCTCTTCCTCCTTGATGGAAACGTACTCGTAGCTCATTTCCGTCAGGGTTTTTATCAGTCCTTGCTCCAGTATCTCTTCGCTCTGCGTCATATTCGAATCAAATCATGTTGAACAACATTAGAGATACAATATCTCTAATATAATCATTTGTGGTACAAAGATAGGCATAATTTGTTAAACTGCCTAATCGGGTGTTGAATAATAACGCTTTTTTATGCACTTTTTGCCTTCTTCGGATATAAGAATACAGGATCTAATGACTTAAAACACAGGAACTATTGCCTTAAAACACATGATTCAATGCCTCAAAACAGAGAAAGCCCATTACAAAACAAATTGTTTTGTACTTCAAATAACGTTAGTTTAGGAAGTAAAAACCGTCTTTTTAGAGAACAAAACAAATTGTTTTGTTCCAAGAGTTCTTTTCTTTCAGGTGTCAATAGGGCTTTTCTTTGTCCCCAAACGGCCTCAACGAACCTTTATCTTATAATGGCAATCTTGCACACCGTTCCTTTTTTTCCCTCGTTGGTGGCAGTATTCACCATATAGACTCCGCTGGCTACCCGTTTTCCTTTCATGTCTGTACCATCCCATGTGAAACTGCCGCCAGTGCTGCGCCCCTCTTTTACCAAGGTACCATTGGCGGTGAGGATCTTCACGTCGGCCTGATAGGTAAGACCGGTAATGGTGATAAGACCGGTATAATCCGGCCGTACAGGATTGGGATAGGCATACACCTGATCACTGGTCATCACCTCAGCTGTTTCGGTGGCATCACTCATGAAGGAGCACAGGCCTTTGTTGGTACCGAAGAACACCTCACCTGTTTTGTCATTGACGGTGATACTCTCGATGTTATTGGAAAGAAGGTTACTGTTGGTTTCGGTGAAGTGATAGACCTGTGTGTTGTTGTCTTCGCTGATGAGATAGACCCCATCATTACCTGTTCCGAACCATTTGCGCCCTGCCCCATCGGTGGTCATACAGGTGATAAACAATCCGTTGAGCAGGTAGTCGGCAAGGTTCGTACCGTCGTTTCGTGGCACTTTCACTTGTGTGAATCCCAACGAGGGGTCGGCAATCTGCTCCTCTGTGAGCATCAAAGGCCCGATTTCGGTGCACAGCCAGATATTCCCGCTTTTATCCTCTCCGACATTCGGTACACGGTAGATGGTGAAGGTGGTACCGTCTTGGTTCTTGAAGTCGTTGAACTGTTTGGCGGTCTTGTTCACTGTATCGAAGCAGAAGAGGGCAGGATACGTACCGATGTCGTTGACAAACCAGAGTCTTCTCTTACTGTCGAAATAGCTTCTTGTGAGCATGTTATATCCTTTGCCAGACCCCGTGTTCATCATCTCCTCGTTGTTGTAGGTAACCCATTGGCGGTCGGCAGTGAACTCAATGACAGGGTTGATGGAGTTGCTGTTGACGAACCATAGGTTCCCGTCGGCATCGAACCATACGCCATCGGCTCTTACATAGTTCTGATTGGCGACGGTTTGCCCGTTGACAGTTCGGATAATGGTTGACTGGATTGTGCCTTCGCTGTTTCCGTGGGTGAAATTATTCACCATCTCCCCATTCTGGAACTCATAGATTCCCGTTCCTCCTGTACCGATGAAAAAATGGTTAGGATCTTTCGGATCGACGGCGATACTCGACACATCCTGGAAATTATTTCCGAAGGCGGGTTTGATGTCTTTTCCATAAACCGTCCAGTTACCTTCTTCATCGAGGATCTGTACATAACCTGTCCGGAAGAACTTATCGATGTACGACCATCCTCCAGGTACGCCATACAGTTTGTTGTTGAACACTTTCATGGAATAGAAGTAGTTCGAGGAGGGCCCGTCGGGATGGATTCCGCTGCGAATGATCGTCTGTTCGTTGTCATCGTTGAGGGTGTATGCCTGCAGATTCCCGTCGGCATCGTTCGACCAATAGCATTGGTTAGTATTGTCATAGACTACCACCGACGAAGTAGTGATCTTTTTTCCTTCTATAGTAAAGGGAAGGTCTTTTTTCGCACCGTCATAAAGAGTCCAGTTGATCTTATCCAGGAGGTTGTCGTTGACGGAGCCTTGGAAGACCCTGTTTGAGCTTTTTACAGCAGCATAGATTGTATTGTTCACAAGGGTCATGTCATCAATGTTCTGTCCGATGTTGTACGTATCGGTGATTTCCCCTTTCAGCACATTCACCTTCACCAGTCCGAAGGAGGTGCACAGGTAGGCATACTGATCGAATACCTTCACGCGGTTGATGGTCTTATCGAGTGAGGTACTCTTTGAGTAATAGTCGGACAGGTTCTCGCAGTTCCCATCGTTGTCGATCAGGTCGATGTTGTAGTTGCTATATACCACCATCAATCGTTTGGCTTTGGGGTTCCAGTTAATGAACGAGATATCAGCATCACTCAGTCCGTGCTTTTTCCCATAGGTCTGTACACTCTCATCATGAACATTGTAGGAGAAGAGGTTTTTGGAGCTAAGCACGTAAATGATATTCCCAGCCGGTTCGATGTCGGTGATGACGGAATAGGCGGGATAGATATTCCATTGTCCGATGGTGGCTGCCTGTGCCAAGAGGGCAGTGAGGAAGAGAGCAGCTAACACGATCTTTTTCTTCATGATTGATGCTGTTTGATAAGGTGAACGAAATACATAAGCTTATATATTGTAAACAGAAAAACCTTCGGATTATTGCCTTGCAGCTGTTGCTTAATGCCTTTGGCAGTGATCTTATATGAAAAATTAACCAAAGAGAGCATTTTCAGGCGTTCTAAGCGTTCGGTACAGCGAAGGAGTGTAGAGTATCCACTCAGTTGCCGACGGAAGGTGTAGAGCGTTCTGAGTGCCTCTTCTGTTTTCTGCAGGAACAGTATATTGTTCTCATAGTTGTCTAAGAGAACGGGATTGTTGATGTGCTGGATGGTTACTCCGCTGTTTTGCAGTTCTTTTCCAAAGAGTACATCCTCGTAGCCATAGTATCGGAAGTTTTCATCAAAGGGATGTTGCAGCAGGATGTCACGATGAATCAGGAAGTTGGTAGTACGGAACTCCTGATGAGCCTTTGCCTGTCTGCTTTCGGCATTGTGTGCCTGTTCACAGTCTTTCTCATAACGGTATCGCAGGTTATTACGCCATTGACGGGGATCTCCACCGATGGTGAGGCCGCCTACCACTACCTCTCCCCTACTCTTCTCGTAGTTTTGGATGAAGTGTGGATTGTCTAATGAAATATCTCCATCGATGAAGAGGAGCCAGGGGTATTGTGCCTGATGGGCAAGGAAATTACGGATGGCAGCCCTTCCCACATTCTCCTGCCGGACGAGGTATCTCACATGTGGCCATGATTCAATGACTCGGTTTTCCTCGATCCATTGTTTTTCCGTAGAGCCATCATCGGCAACAATGATCTCATACTCCACCCTGTCGGCACACTGTTGTTGTAAGGAGCGTACCAGCTCTTTACAACTGCAGTTGTAGGTAGGCAGGAGGATAGAGATCTGTGTCTTATTCATGGGGTTGAGAAAGCAGGTAATCGGCTAATTGTCTGACAGCCCGTGCACGATGTGAAATCTGATTCTTGACGTCAAGGCCTAATTCTGCGAAGGTATGACTGTATCCGTCGGGTTGGAAGATGGGATCGTATCCGAAGCCTTCGCTTCCCCTTTTCTCATGGATGATCGTGCCATTCACTATACCTTCAAAGGATTGTGTTTCCTTTCCCTTTTCTCCTTCGTCTAAAATCAACGCGATCACAGTACGGAAGCGTGCCTTGCGGTTTTCTTCATTTTTGAGGTTTGCCAGGAGTTTTGCCATATTCGCTTCACTATCATGACCTTCCCCTCCAGCATAGCGGGCGGAATAGACACCCGGAGCACCATGCAGCGCTTCCACTTCCAGTCCTGTATCATCGGCAAAGCAGTTCAGATGATAATGGTCATAGACATATTGCGCCTTTTGCAGTGCGTTTCCTTCCAGAGTACCGGCAGTCTCGGGAATATCCACATCACAGCCGATATCGTTTAATGATAATACCTCTATCGTGTTACCCAGGATTTCACGGATCTCACTGAGCTTGTTCTTGTTGTTTGTTGCAAATACAATTTTCATCACTTTTCCACATTTCTTTGCTTTTCAACTTTTCACTTTTACCTTAATGGCATCAAATCCTTCGCCAAACACACCGATGACAGCACTTTGCGAGACGAAAGCTTGTGGGTCGATCATCTTGATAATCCGGAAGATGGTGACACTTTCGTTCTTCTTGGCAAGGATACAAAGCACCTTCCGTTGCTGTCCTGTGTACCATCCATGACCGTCGAGAATTGTTACACCATGGTCCATCTTCGTTCCGATGGCATTCGCGATCTCCTGCCATTTATTGGAGAAGATCATAAACTGCACCGACTGTCGCTGACGGTTATAGATATAATCGAGCATGTAGTTCTCGATCACCATGGTACAGAATCCGAATACCACCATGTAAGCCCGTTCCAAGATCGTACCGAACTGCGGGATGAAGAAACAGCTGCCGATAATGATAAAATCGAGGAAGAGCAAGACGGTGCCTAAAGAGAAGTTATAATACTTATTCACAGAAGCTGCAATGATATCACTGCCGCCGGTGGATCCATTATTCAGGAAAACGATACCCAGTGAGGAGCCCGTCATCATACAGCCGATAATCAATGACATGAAGTTCTGGCCCTCACCCAGAATCTTCACCATATTACCTTGTTCATCTACAGGGGCTATCTCCTTCATCAGCCAAAGCAGGAAGGTAAGCATCAGGATGGCATAGATGGTCTTTAGCAGGAATTTCCATCCTAAGATTTTCAGTCCCATCACTAACAAAGCCGCATTGACCAAGAAATACGTGTAGGAGTTGGGAAAGCTCGTTGCATAATATACGATGGCGGCTATACCTGCCACGCCGCCTGTGACGATCTCATACGGCATCAGGAAGAATGTGAAACCGAATGAATACAGAATAAGGCCAAGGGTTATAAAGATATAATCCTTAGCCTCATTCCAAATGATTTGATGATCAACAGTCATTCATTATTTGATTACTATATTCACCATACGCTTAGGGACGATGATAACCTTTACTACTTGTTTGCCTTCAAGATACTTGGCCGCTTTCTCATCGGCAAGGACTGCCTGCTGGATGGTGTTGTTGTCGGCATCGGCGGCAAATGACATCTCGAAGCGGGTCTTGCCATTGAAGGCCACACCTAATTTTATGGTGTTCTCTACCAGATACGCTTCGTTCCAGGTGGGCCATGAAGCATCGCATACAGAGCCTTGCCCGCCAAGCTGTTCCCACAACTCCTCAGCGATATGCGGAGCAAAGGGGGCGATCAGCACCACGAGTGTTTTCATCAGCTCCTTGTTTTTGCTCTTTTGCTGTGAGAGTTCATTCACACAGATCATGAAGGCTGAGATGCTGGTGTTGTATGAGAACTGTGGGATATCCTGCGAAATCTTCTTGATGAGCTTATGTACGCTCTTCAGTTCCTCAGGGGTTGCTGTTTGTGCCGTGCCAGAATCAACACAAGCAGCGGAGCAGAGGTTCCAGAACTTTTTCAGGAAACGGTGACAGCCGTCGATTCCGTTCGTGTCCCAAGGTTTCGACTGTTCCACCGGACCGAGGAACATCTCGTACAGACGGAGGGTGTCAGCACCGTATTTCTCCACAATCATATCGGGGTTCACTACGTTGAACATCGACTTCGACATCTTCTCGATAGCCCAGCCGCAGACATACTTCCCGTCTTCAAGAACGAATTCGGCATCGTGGTACTCAGGGCGCCATGCCTTGAAAGCCTCTATATCGAGCACGTCATTGGAGACGATGTTCACATCCACATGGATAGGAGTGACGTCATCGTAGTTCTTCTTTAGGTTGAGACTCACAAACACAGGATGCCCCTTTGTCTTGCTGGCGGTGTTGTCGCGATATACGAAGTTAGAACGCCCCTGAATCATTCCTTGGTTCACCAGTTTCTGGAACGGCTCTTCCTTGCAGCTATAGCCATAGTCGTAAAGGAATTTATTCCAGAAGCGGGAATAGATCAGGTGCCCCGTAGCATGCTCGGTACCGCCCACATAGAGATCGACGTTCTGCCAGTATGCATCCACATCTTTGTCAACCAATGCCTTATCGTTATGGGGATCCATATAGCGTAGATAGTAAGCCGAAGAACCGGCAAAGCCGGGCATGGTGTTTAACTCTAAGGGGAACACTGTTTTGTTGTCGATAGTGCTACAATCAACAACGGAACAGGTTTGGGTATTCCATGCCCATCGGGTGGCATGTCCGAGAGGAGGCTGCCCGTCTTCCGTCGGCTTATACTGACTCACCTCAGGCAATTCCAGTGGCAGACAGTCCTCGGGGATCATATAAGGCATACCGTCTTTGTAATAGACGGGGAACGGCTCGCCCCAATAGCGCTGACGGGAGAAGATAGCATCACGCAGACGGTAGTTTACCTTGACACGTCCCAACTTTTTTTCCGTGACATACTCCTTGGTCTTCTGAATGGCTTCCTTTACGGTAAGACCATTGAGGGAGAACTCACCGTTGGAACTGTTCATGACGATACCTTCCTTGGCATCGAAACTTTCTTCACTGATATCTGCTCCTTCGATCAATGGGATGATGGGCAGGTTGAAATGTTTGGCAAAGGCATAGTCACGACTATCATGGGCAGGTACGGCCATGATGGCTCCTGTACCATATCCTGCCAAGACATATTCGGCAATCCAGATAGGAATCTTCTCATTGGTTAATGGGTTGATGGCATATGAGCCAGAGAAGACTCCCGTCACCTTATGATCCATCTGACGCTCACGCTCCGTTCGCTTCTTCACATAGGTGAGATACTCTTCCACGGCTGCTTTCTGCTCGGCGGTTGTGAGCTGCTGCACCAGTTCACTCTCGGGAGCCAAGACCATAAAGGTAACACCGAAGATGGTATCGGCACGAGTAGTGAAGATAGTGAATTCGATATCGGAATCAGCGACACGGAACTGCATCTCTGTTCCTTCTGAACGACCAATCCAGTTGCGCTGTGTCTCTTTCAAAGAGTCGGTCCAGTCGATGGTATCCAAACCGTCTAACAGTCGCTGAGCATAGGCAGAGACACGGAGGCACCACTGGCGCATCTTCTTCTGAACAACAGGGAATCCGCCACGCACACTCACGCCGTCAACTACCTCATCATTGGCCAAAACTGTACCTAAGCCAGCGCACCAGTTCACCATTGTCTCACCCAAGTAGGCGATACGATAGTTCATCAGTACCTCCTGCTGTTTCTTCTCATTCCAGGCGTTCCATTCATCAGCGGTGAAAGACAGTTCTTCGCTTTGGGCCACGCCGTAAGAATCAAGTCCTTCAGTTCCATACTGCTCAAGATAGGCGATTAACTCATGAATAGGACGGGCCTTGGCATCTCCTCCCTTATCGGGGGAGGTTGGGAGTGGACTTCCATAGAAGGAGTTGAACATCTTCTGGAATGCCCATTGTGTCCAGTGGTAATAGCCAGGCTCACAGGTGCGTACCTCACGTTCCCAGTCGAAGCTGAAACCAATCTTGTCTAACTGTTCACGGTAGCGTTTGATGTTTGCCTCTGTGGTGATGGCGGGGTGCTGTCCGGTCTGAATAGCATATTGTTCAGCTGGGAGACCGTAGGCATCATATCCCATAGGGTTGAGTACGTTAAAGCCCTGCTGACGCTTGAAGCGGGCATAGATATCACTGGCGATATATCCTAAAGGATGTCCTACATGTAATCCTGCCCCACTGGGATAAGGAAACATGTTGAGCACGTAAAATTTCTTCTTGTCTTTGTCTTCGGTCACACGATAGGTTTTCTGATCAATCCATCGTTGCTGCCATTTCTTCTCAATGTCTCTGAAATTGTATTCCATTATTGTATCGTTATAATAATTTTCGTCTAAAAAGAGTGGATGCAAAGTTACGACATTTAATTGAATTTCAAGAATGAAACATGAAAAAAGTGGGATTGATGACTATTTTCCTCCCCATTGTATCTTCAGATGATGCAACATCAGTGCACTTGACCCGGATGATCCTGTATGTTGTAAGCCGAAACCAAAGACAGAAGGTGTTGTAATCCTGGCAGTAAGACTGACTTCTTTAGCAAGGTTGCTGGGGCGTTGGGGCGAGGTGGTGGAAACATGGGCATGCAGGAACCCTTCGTTGTCTGTCCACATCTGAATGTCACAATGGGTGAGGAAGCAGGTGGTGGAGATCGGTTCTGTGATTGCTGCAGACTTTCCGTTTTCGTATTTCATCAGCATCATATCCACGGCATTGGCATACTTGGTGGTACGGATGATGCGAAGACCATAGCCACTGAGGGTGTGGGTGTCGTAGTGAATCATGATGTCGAAATACTGTCCTGTAGGGGATGCGAAACCTTGTCCTGCCCGTTTGGAGGGATCTAACAGTAAGTGTACACTCATGGTAGTAGGATGATCAGGAAGATTCTGTGCTGTGGGTGTATAGAGCATTCGTGCTCCCCGTGCCTGATGCATCATGCCGTAGCCTTTAGCTCCATCTTCTCCCTTTCCATATCGCCAGTTTTCTTCAGAGAGTTTGAAGGGGTGCGCTTCTGTATCCAAGGGTTTGTATCCATCGAGGGTCCAGTATCCTTCTTTGATATGGGGTTGCGGGAATGAGGGGAAGTTATGGAAATCGGTTTCAAAGATGGTGGTATTGGGAATGTCGTGGGGAAGAACAAGTATGGGAGCTGTAGTACAGTTCTCATAGTCTGACTGCTGTATATTGTATGGTGAGTGGAACAGTTTCTCCGGAATGGGTGTGCTACGGATATGTTTCGGTGAGATTACGGCCATGAGGTAGTGGTTAGCATCACCAGGCTGCAGCAGGTAGTTTCGTTCCGGCTGGTCACCTCTTGAGATGGATACGGCTACCGGGTGTGACCCTTTGGCATCATCGCATCGGTACCAGGTAATGACCGACTGATCGGCCCGTGTACCCAAATCGAGGGAATAGTCTAAGGTCAGCATCCCCTTTCCGTTGTTTTTGATCACTGGATCTTGAGTGAATAATGGTGCGGGGAGCACATGGGGTGCTGTTTGAATGGCATATCCTGCAGAGAGCCCGTCATCGGTATCGGTGGTGATATAGACGGTACGGGTGGTATCACTTTTGTTGATACTGATGAACTGGCGGTTGTTGGGAGTAGGAGCATCTGAGAATTGGGCTACATCTGGTTGGGAGAGACGCCAATGGAGGTCGGATACCTTGGCTGGATAACCGCAGAATCGTTTGGCAATAGTTTGTAGGTTGGCTGCCACTCCCCTCTCCTCTACCCTATCGGTAGTGGATTCAATGGTTAGGAAAATGGGAAGCTGATGCAGTGTTTTGCCTGTTTCCTGCTCAATCTTACTGATTTCCTCTCGAATGTGCATGGGATCCCAGCCATCATCACCTCCTAACAGATTGTATGTGTTGTAGATCACTTTACCCTGATGAGTGATTTTATAGGCATCCAAGAGTGGTTTCTCATCTATGCAGACTGTTGTTCCCGGCTGATTGCTTTGCAGGATGACAGGTTTTCCGTTCTGTGTGATATGGGCCTGATAACATCGCAGATTGGGTGTCGGGTTAGGCTTCCAGGCCAATGTGGTGCCCTCGGGGGTATGATAACGGCAGTCGATGATGCTGATAGGTCCTCTTGACTTGATAAGATATTGGGTGGAACGATGGGAGTTGACATCTGATGAGCGGGTGTAGAAATCACAATCGAGCAGTACTGCTCCTGTTTCCCCGGTATGACCAAATGGCATGCTTCCATAGAAATCGAAGTCACACGACAGATAAACACCTGTAGGACACATGGCATCATCGGTGCTCTCAAAGTGGCACCGTTCGAAGAATGTACGCTTGCCTCCGTTCAGCGGACAGGTGTTCAACCTGCTCACAAACCGACAGTGACGGGCTTCCAAACGGTCACCATCGGCAAAGGCTAACTGTGCCTGGGTGATCGATTCCATCCGTTTCTTCCTGTTCAATTCGGGTTTCAGCGGAAACACCAAGTCGATGTTACAGTAGTTGCCCAACGTCAGGTTGTTCAGTGAGATGCCGTTGCCATGGAAATAGAACATGGTGAAATTTCCGTAGGCACCCTGTTGCTGACCGCGGTTGGAGGCAAGAACCACATTCTCGGGATTCGGGGTGAGACCTGTCAGGGTGAGATAAGGACAGTTGATGTGCATGCCGATGGGAGATCCTCCTCCCTCCCCTACTCTTATCTTCGGATCATCGGGGTCATCCACCCAATAGACATAGGGTGCTATATACACCTTCATGCGGTCTTGGTCTGAGGTGCCAGGCACTAAATGCTTCATGGCCTCTGTGAAGGAGTTGAAGACGTAGGGTGACCTGGCAGCCTCCTTATCACTTAGATTTCCGTTAATGAGGATACTCTTCTCGCTTAGCGGTATTGTTTGCTTGTGGTAAATGAAGCATTTATTCTTTAAGAAAATGGCATTTGACGGATCGAGGGATGTTTGTTTCTTTGCCATACTGCCTACTAAACACAGCAGAAAAATGGAGAGGAGAAAGTTTCTTTTCATGATCAGCTTTTATTAGTTTTTGCAAAAATACAAAAAAAGGAATTACATTGGAAAAATATAAGACGTTTTTTTGGCTTTCTCACTGAAATCTGCTAATTTTGCAATCCTAATTGATATTCAAATGGCGAAGAAAGAGAAGGAACTCACCCCCATGATGAAGCAGTTCTTCGACTTGAAGGCGAAACATCCCGAGGCATTGCTGCTGTTCAGATGCGGAGACTTCTACGAGACCTACTGTGATGATGCCGTGGAGGCAGCAGGAATCTTAGGCATCACACTCACCCACCGTAACAATGGGGCAGGTGTGAAAGGAGATGAGATGGCGGGATTTCCGCACCATGCCCTTGATACCTATCTGCCCAAACTGATCAGGGCGGGGAAGCGCGTGGCAATATGCGACCAGTTAGAAGATCCAAAGCTTACTAAGAAACTGGTAAAGAGAGGTATTACTGAGCTGGTGACACCGGGTGTGGCCATGACCGATAATGTGCTGAACTACAAGGAGAATAACTTCTTGGCAGCGGTACATTTTGGAAAAGCTGCCTGTGGCGTGGCTTTTTTGGATATCTCTACGGGTGAGTTCCTGACGAGTGAGGGTACCTACGATTATGTGGAGAAGCTTTTGGGAAATTTCCAACCGAAAGAGGTGCTTTTTGAACGGAACAGGAAGGGTGACTTCGAACGTTATTTCGGTACGAAATATTTTACCTTTGAGTTGGACGACTGGGTGTTCACGGATCAGACGGCCAAGCAAAAGCTCTTGAAGCATTTTGATGTGAAAAACCTAAAGGGTTTCGGTGTGGATCATCTCCATAGCGGTATCATTGCCAGTGGAGCCATCCTTCAATACTTGGAGGCAACACTGCATACGAATATCAGCCATATCACAACCTTGTCACGCATCGAAGAGGAACGGTACGTACGGTTGGATAAGTTCACCGTGCGTTCGTTAGAGCTTGTCTATCCAATGCAGGAAGATGGGAAATCATTGTTGGATGTGATCGACAGGACTGTATGTCCTATGGGAGCTCGTATGTTGAAACGCTGGATGGTGTTCCCGCTGAAAGATGTAGGGCGCATCAACAAACGTTTGGATGTAGTGGAGTATTTTTTCCGCGAACCAGTTTTTAAAGAACTGGTGGATGAGCAGTTCAAGAGAATAGGTGACTTGGAGCGTATCATCTCGAAGGTGGCTGTAGGAAGGGTCTCACCACGAGAAGTGGTGGCCTTGAACGTAGCTCTGAAAGCCTTGAAGCCGGTGAAGGATGCTTGCATCTTGGCGGAGAACCAAGAACTGAATAGGATAGGGGAGAGCATGCAGTTGTGTGCCGCCCTGGTAAGTCGTATTGAGAAGGAGATTCAAGACGAGCCGCCCCAGTTGGTCAATAAAGGAGGAGTGATTAAAAAAGGTGTAAGCGAGGAATTGGATGAACTGCGTCAAATCGCTTACAGCGGAAAGGATTACTTATTGAAGATCCAGGAACGGGAGACGGAGGCCACGGGAATTGCCTCTCTGAAGATCGGCTACAACAATGTGTTCGGCTACTATCTGGAGGTGAGGAACACGTATAAGGATAAGGTTCCGGCAGAATGGATTCGTAAGCAGACACTGGCACAAGCTGAGCGGTATATCACACAGGAACTGAAGGAATACGAAGAGAAAATCTTAGGTGCTGAGGATAAAATCCTGTCGTTGGAGACTCTTTTATTCAACGAGCTGGTGGTGGCTATGCAGGAGTTTATTCCTGCTATTCAAGCCAATGCAAACCTTGTTGCACAGCTCGACTGTTTACTGAGTTTTGCCAAGACGGCAAGCGAGAACGGATATATCCGTCCTATGATAGACGATACGGAGGTGATCGATATCAAACAGGGACGGCATCCGGTGATCGAAACGGAACTGCCCCTTGGAGAGCGTTATGTGCCGAATGATATCTATCTCGATACGCAGAAACAGCAGATCATGATCATTACGGGTCCAAACATGGCGGGAAAATCGGCCTTGTTACGACAAACGGCCTTGATTGTGCTACTGGCTCAGATTGGTTGTTTTGTACCGGCAGAGAGTGCGCAAATAGGTTTGGTGGATAAGATCTTCACCCGTGTAGGTGCATCGGATAACATCTCATTGGGCGAATCTACGTTTATGGTGGAAATGACGGAGGCGGCGAATATCCTAAACAACGTCACCCCGAAGTCGTTGGTGCTCTTCGATGAGCTGGGTCGCGGCACATCCACCTACGATGGTATCAGTATTGCCTGGGCCATTGTGGAATATCTGCATGAGCATCCTAAAGCGCAGGCTCGTACGCTCTTTGCCACGCACTATCATGAACTGAACGAGATGGAGAAAAACTTCTCGCGTATCAAGAACTACAATGTTTCGGTGAAGGAGGTGGATAACAAGGTGATCTTCCTTCGTAAACTTGCACGTGGTGGCTCTGAACACTCTTTCGGTATCCATGTAGCACAGATTGCGGGTATGCCGAAGAGTATCGTCAAGAGGGCCAACACCATCTTGAAACAGTTGGAGACAGACAACAGTGGGGTAGGGAGCGTAGGAAAACCATCGGCAGAAACACTCAACCAGAGTCGCGATGGCATGCAGCTGAGTTTCTTCCAGTTAGACGACCCTGTACTCTCACAGATTCGCGATGAGATTCTGAACCTTGATATCAATAACCTGACGCCCGTAGAGGCGCTCAACAAGCTGAATGATATTAAAAAAATAGTGAGAGGAAAATAACCTCTCACTATTTTTCTCATTAGTTACTCACTTATTTCTCACTTTTCCGGTAGGCTCTCATCATGCACCATATACCGATGATGATAAACGGTACGGAAAGCAGTTGTCCCATGTTGAAAAGCATTCCTTCTTCGAAAGCTTCCTGTACGTCTTTGGTGTATTCGATGAAGAAGCGGAAGGTGAAGATAAACGTCAGACAGAGTCCGAAAAAGAAGCCTGTGCCCACCTTCTGCGGCTGCTTTCGATAAAGTCTCCACATGATGAAGAACAGGATAGCGTAGGCGATGGCCTCGTAGAGTTGTCCTGGATGCCGTGGAATCATATCCACTCGCTCGAAGATGAAGGCCCAAGGCACATCGGTGGGTTTACCGATGATCTCGGAGTTCATCAGGTTTCCTAAGCGGATGAAGCAGGCAGTGGTGCCAGTGGCGATGGCGATGTTGTCGAGAACGGTCCATACCTTTAGTTTTGACCAGCGTACATAAAGGATGAGGGCGATGATCAGACCTAATGTGCCTCCATGACTGGCCAGTCCTTCATATCCCGTGAATTTCCAGCTGCCATCGGCCATGAAGTGAATGGGCAGCAGCATCTCCACGATATGTTTGCCACTACTGAGGAAATAGTCGGGCTGATAGAACAGACAGTGTCCTAAACGGGCTCCGATAAGGATGCCTAAGAAACAATAGATGAAGAGGGGATCAAACACGTTTTCTTCCTCTTTCTTACCCTTGGCATTCGTGATGGTGCGCACCGCAATCTTCTGCTCATAGAACAGTTTTCGTACGATGAAATATGCCAGTCCTAATCCAATCAGCCAGCAGAGGGAATACCAACGGAAGGGACCGAATGTCAGTGAGGGGTTCCAGTGGATAAATAGTTCACAGTTCATAGTTCATCATTCATGGTTAGACATTGAAGCGGAAGTGCATGATATCACCATCCTGCACCACGTAATCCTTGCCCTCGATACCCATCTTGCCGGCTTCGCGAACAGCGGCTTCTGAGCCATACTGGATATAATCATCGTACTTGATGACCTCGGCGCGGATAAAACCCTTTTCAAAGTCGGTATGGATCACACCGGCACACTGGGGCGCCTTCCAGCCTTTGTGATAGGTCCAGGCTTTCACCTCCATCTCGCCAGCGGTGATGAATGTTTCGAGGTTCAGCAGGGAATAGGCCTTCTTGATGAGGCGGTTCACACCACTCTCCTCCAAACCGAGTTCTTCAAGGAACAGCTGCTTGTCTTCGTAGCTCTCCAACTCTGCAATATCTTCCTCGGTCTTAGCGGCAATCACCATCGATTCTGCTCCTTCCTCTTTGGCAAGAGCCTCAATTTGACGGGTAAAATCGTTTCCGTCCTTGGCTTCTGCCTCACTCACATTACATACATAGAGCACGGGTTTGGCAGTGAGAAGGAATAAGTTGCGGGCAGCATCCTGCTCATCCTTTGTCTCAAACTCCACCACACGGGCATTCTTTCCTTGTTCCAGCACCTCTTTATAGGCTTTCAATACGGTGGCTTCCACTTTGGCATCTTTGTTACCGGCAGCAGCGGCCTTCTCGGTCTTGGCCAACCGACTTTCGATCGTCTCTAAATCTTTTAATTGAAGTTCTGTATCGATGATCTCCTTGTCTCGGATAGGATTGATGGTACCATCAACATGGGTGATATTCTCATCTTCGAAGCAGCGTAGCACGTGAATGATGGCATCCGTCTCACGGATGTTCCCAAGGAATTTGTTTCCTAATCCTTCTCCTTTTGAAGCACCCTTTACCAATCCGGCAATATCTACAATCTCACAGGTTGCAGGCACAATACGACCAGGATGTACCAGCTCGGCGAGTTTCGTCAGTCTTTCATCAGGAACGGTAATGACGCCCACGTTTGGTTCAATCGTACAAAAAGGAAAATTAGCTGCCTGTGCCTTGGCACTGCTCAGACAGTTGAAAAGTGTGGACTTACCCACATTCGGAAGTCCTACAATACCACATTTTAATGCCATTATCTATATTCGTTTATATAATCTGTGTGCAAAATTACTACATTTCTTTGAATTAATGGTGATGATAGAGTGAAAAAACGTTGGATTTCATACTAATGCTTCTTCAAGGGGAATGTTTTGCCGTAGGTGAGCATCCGCCATATCCATTCGAGAGGTCCGAACTGGAACAGCTTCAGCCATAGGGCACTGAAACAAATCTGGAAGAGGAAAACGATGATGGCAAGCACCTCGGTAGGCCACAAGTCGATATCTGCTCCCATGCCCATTCCGATGCCATAGAACAGTAATATACCGCAGACCGATTGTGAGAGATAGTTGGTGAGCGCCATACGACCAGGGTAGGCCAGTGCAGTCCACAGTCGGCCGTGTGGGAAGCATCGGTAGAGTAGGGCGAGGCCGGTGATATACATCAGACCTGTTGGATAGACGCTGATGACATAGAGCACACTGTAAACGATATTGTCACAATGGTAGTCGCCGGTGTGGATAAAGGCATAGAGAAACAGGATATCACCGCTCCATAGAAGCATCATGTGTAGCAGTCCAATGACTGCCAGCACTGTCATGCGACGGTAAAAGATGCGCATGCCGTTGGCACTGCGCTGTGTTGCATTTTCCAAAATGATGGAGAAGCCAATGCCGAAAAGGACAGAAAAAATAAGGTAGAACTTGCCGTCTATGAGCATGCTGAGTAGCCATTGCACCCATGTATCGGTTACTGCAGTGTCCATTGCCTGCTGCACATTCTCACTTTGGAATGTCCATAGAGAGAACTCCGGGAAGTTGGCCAGTATGATGCCCAGCAGCGCAAAGCCTCGCAATGCATCGAGAATGACGATACGCTGTCTTACTGGTGCTCCAGTGTTTTCATTTTTCATCTTTGAAGTGCCTTTTTATGAATACCAAGGAATTATTGAAAGGAAACGATTGATATTGTTTTCTGAAGAGGAGTTATTTCAAATGGTGTACGAAGTTATTGCCCGACGGTTTATGTAAGGTTGTATCTGAACTGTCGCTAATACTAATATTATCAGATAATTGTGTAAACTGCGGTAATGCCGCAGTTTACATGTAGATGGGTTAATGAGCCTCAAGCCAATTGGTGCCAAAACCACAGTCGGCAATGAGGGGGACCTTCAATTGGTAGGCCTGTTGCATTTCTTCGAGTACGATGGCTTCTACACGTTCTTTTTCTTCAGGATAGACCGAGAAGTTGAGTTCGTCATGTACCTGAAGGATCATCTTAGAGCGAATGCCCTCTTTCTTGAAACGATTGTATATATGGATCATGGCCACTTTGATGATATCGGCTGCACTGCCCTGTATCGGTGCATTGATAGCATTGCGTTCAGCGAAATTGCGTACAGTCGCATTGTGTGAGTTGATATCAGGCAGGTACCTACGACGATGGAAAATCGTTTCTGCATACCCTTTCTCTCGTGCTATCTTCTTGGATTCCTCCATATATTCGTGCACTTGTGGGAATGTCTCGAAGAAGCCGTCTATCAGCTGTTTTGATTCGTCTCTTGAGATATCTAATCGTTCGGCCAAACCAAATACTGTGATGCCATAGATGATGCCGAAGTTGGCGCGTTTCGACTTAGTGCGTTCATCGCGGCTTACTTCGCTGATGTCCTTTTTATAAATGGTGGCAGCAGTGGCAGCGTGAAGATCTTTACCTTCGCGGAACACTTCTATCATGTTTTCATCCCCAGAAAGATGAGCCATCACGCGGAGTTCAATCTGTGAATAATCTGCTGAAAAAAACAGACAGCCAGGCTCTGGTATAAAAGCCTTGCGGATTTCTTTCCCGTCCTCACCACGGATCGGTATGTTCTGGAGATTTGGATCCGATGAGGAGAGTCGTCCCGTTGCTGTTATCGTTTGATTGAATGAGGTATGGATATGTCCTGTTTGCGGATTGATCAATTTCGGCAGGGCATCGATATAGGTACCGATAAGTTTCTTTAATCCTCTGTGTTCCAATATGTCAGCAATGATTTCGTGTTTGTTCTTTAATTGTTGAAGAACTTCCTCGGAAGTGACGTATTGTCCTGTCTTGGTTTTCTTGGCTTTCTCCACAATTTTCATTTTGTCGAACAAGATTTCACCCACCTGTTTGGGGGAGGCAATATTGAATTTTTCGCCAGCAAGTTCGTAAATCCGGTTTTCCAACTCTTGCATTCTATTGGTAAAAATTCTTGATGTTTCATTCAGTGATTCCGTATCAATGCAAACACCGTTCATTTCCATTTCAGCCAATACAGGTACCAATGGCATCTCAATCTCATAGAACAAATGCTCTACACCCGCTTCTTTCAGTTTGGGCTCCAGCACATTTTTTAGTTTCAATGTGATGTCAGCATCCTCGCAAGCGTACTCATATATATCGGTAGGGGAGAGATCACGCATGGATTTCTGGTTCTTTCCCTTCGGACCGATCAGTTCATCGATGTGGATGGTATGATATCCCAATAGAGTTTCTGCCATGTAGTCCATATTGTGGCGGAGTTCGGGCTGGATCAGATAATGGGCGATCATTGTATCCCACATGTCTCCTCTGAGTGTCACACCATAATGATGAAGAACTTCTAAGTCGTACTTGATATTTTGTCCGATCTTCAAAATTTTCTCATCTTCATAAACCGGTTTGAAAATGTCGACGATTTTTTGTGCTTCTTCTCGATCGCTGGGAATTGCTACGTAGAAAGCCTCATTTTCTTTCACTGCGAAGCTCAGTCCTACCAATTCTGCCTCCATGGCATTTGTTGAAGTGGTTTCTGTGTCTAAAGTGAGAATTTGATTTGTCATAAAAAAGTCACATAATTTCCTCGCATCCTCTTCATTATCAATTAGTTTGTAATTTACGTTAACGTTTTTTATGGAAAATCCAGCCGTCTTTTGCTCCTTACCTTCCCCCTCCTCAGCAAAAAAGCCAAATAAATCGGGTCGCGATTCTGTGTTTTTTGATATTTTTTGTGATTTATTAAGAAATTTGTCAATTAGTGTTCTAAACTCTAATTCAGCAAAGATTTTCCTCAGAGCATCCTCGTTTGGGGCTGTCACCTTGAGAGCATCCATGTCAAGTTCGATGGGAACATCTCTTCGGATGGTTGCCAAGAACTTCGACATCTTGATATCCTCAACTGCTGCTTCTACTTTCTCACGAAGTTTGCCTTTGATCTGACTGGTGTTTGTCAGGAGGTTCTCTACATTGCCGAACTCATTGATAAGTTTCACAGCTGTTTTCTCTCCCACACCTGGGCATCCTGGGAAATTGTCTGCAGTGTCTCCCATCAGTGCCAACAGGTCGATCACTTGAAGAGGGGAGGAGATGCCATATTTCTTGCAGATACCCTCCTCGTCCAGCACTTCATATCCACCACCATGCCGGGGACGGTATATATACACATTCTTGTTTACAAGCTGTCCGTAGTCTTTGTCTGGTGTGAGCATGTACGTGGAAATGCCCATTTCACCGCTCTTTATGGCTAATGTACCAATCACATCGTCGGCTTCAAAGTGATCCACTTGAAGGATTGGTATGTTCATGGCTGTCAGAATATCCTTGATGATAGGAACCGACGCTCTGATGTCTTCGGGTGTCTCCTCACGCTGAGCCTTGTATTCAGGGAAAGCATCGGTGCGGAAAGTGGGTCCATGGGGGTCGAAGGCAACTCCTAAATGTGTAGGTTTTTCTTTCTCCATTACCTCGTGAAGGGTGTTGCAGAATCCCATGATTGCCGATGTATTTAAACCCTTAGAATTGATTCGCGGGTTTTTCATAAATGCGTAATACGCCCGGTAAATGAGGGCATAAGCGTCTAAAAGAAACAATTTATCCATAAATATTATAATTTTCCGTTCAAAATTACAAATTCTTTTTCATTAATCCGAATAAATTACGTAATTTTGCATGAAATTTCCGAAAGCATGGAACTATTATCGCAAATAACGTTACCTATTCAACGTGAATTGGATGATTTTATCACCTTATTCAATAACTCGTTGACTCACTCAGACGGATTACTCGGACAAGCCCTGTCTCATATTCGAAATAGGGGAGGGAAACGTATGCGTCCCATGTTGATTTTACTGATAGCAAAAAACTATGGTGGTGTGAATGAATCAACACTTCACTCTGCTGTGGGACTGGAGCTGCTGCATACGGCCAGTCTGGTTCATGATGATGTGGTTGACGAAGCCCGTGAACGTCGTGGTCAAGCCTCTGTCAACGCTTCTTATGATAATAAAGTTGCAGTCTTGGTGGGTGATTATATTCTCTCCACGGCTCTTTTGCATGTCAGTTATACACATAATGAACGGATCTTTGCACAAATAGCTGACTTGGGACGATCTTTGTCAAAAGGTGAGATTCTTCAGTTGACCAACACTGATGAGAATGGTCTCTCTGAAGATAAATATTTCGAAGTCATCGAGAACAAGACGGCGGCTTTGTTTGAATCCTGTTGTGTGATTGGTGCCATTTCAGCCGGGCTGTCCATGTCGGCTATTGAGGAAGTTCGTCTCTTTGGACATTATATCGGTACGATTTTCCAGATTCGTGATGATATTTTTGACTATTATGATTCTGCGAACATCGGAAAACCTACGGGAAATGATATGGCAGAAGGTAAGCTCACCTTACCTATTCTATATGCCTTAAACTCTACTCACGACACGCAGATGATTGCTTTATCCAAGAAGGTAAAGGATGGTAGCGTCAGTATCGATGAAATCCATCGTTTGGTGCGGTTTGCCAAAGAAAATGGCGGCATTGATTATGCCGCCAAGAGAATGGATGAATATAGCATGAAATGCTATGATTTCATCGACCGTTGTGTTTCTTTGCCTGATGTGGCAGATGCTTTGCGTGCCTATGTAGCCTTCGTTTCCAAACGTACCATATAGTCTTAGAAGAATATAATCTCTTCTCCTTCTATTTCCGACAACAGCATGTTGGCTAAGCGACTTGTTCCTAAACGGAACCATTTGTTCGTGAGCCATTGTTCGCCTAACACTTCTTTTACAATAGTATAGTAGATCATCGCATCCATCACTGAATTGATGCCGCCCGCTGGCTTAAATCCAATCTGGATACCTGTTTCTTCGTAATACTCCTTGATAGCTTGGCACATCACGTAAGCTGCTTCTGGGGTCGCTGATATTTTCTCCTTTCCTGTGCTTGTCTTGATATAATCAGCACCTGCATACATCGATAAAATGGAGGCTTTCTTGATGTTTGAGGCAGTCTTGAGGCATCCTGTCTCCAGAATCACTTTCATGGCGGCATTACCACAGGCTTGTTTCAGCTCACTGATATCATCGCAAAGGGTCTCATAGTCACTACTGAGGAACTTACCCACGGGCATTACGATATCGATCTCTGTTGCACCGTCTTTCACCGCCAGCATCGTTTCTGCCACTTTCACCTCGATCAGTGCCTGTGATGATGGGAAACTGCCGGAAACGCAGGCAATCTCTACTCCGTCAACCTCTAATGTCTCTGCAACGGTCTTGGCAAAACAGGGATAGACGCAGATCGTAGCAACGTGTGGAAGGTCAGCATATTGCTCATCGAACTGGTTTACCCGTTCCGTAAATGCCATGATGCTCTCATCTGAGTCTGTGGTTTTCAGCGAGGTCAGCTCGATGCTTCCAAAGAGGAATTTCTTTACTTCCAACGTATCGTTCTCGTGTACCTTTTCAGCAATGATTTTCTTCACTGCTATTGCCACTTCTTCATCTTTGACGTTACAGTCATATTTGGCTAATGCCTGTTCATACTTGCTTTTTTGTTGAGCATTGCCGTGTTCTAAGTTCATGTCTGCCATACTGATGGGTTTTAATGATGATTATTATGCTTTAAGTTTAGGATTCTCCAAGTGTCTTGTACGGTCACGGAAAGTCTTCTTCTCGATTGACTTCTTCAGTTCTTCCGTGAGATCTATTCCTGTTTGATTGGCCAGGCAAATCAGTACCCAGAGGACGTCTGCCATTTCTTCTCCTAAATTGGCTTTTTCTCCTGGCTTGAAACTTTGGTCACCATATTTTCTGGCGATGATTCTTGCCAGTTCACCTACTTCCTCAGTTAGACAAGCCATGTTCGTCAATTCGGAGAAATACCGAACACCGTACTCCTTAATCCACTGATCTACCGCCTTTTGCGCTTCTTGTATGGTCATATCTTAATACCTGATATCATTCTTTGTTTTTAGTATCCATGCAAATGGTGACAGGACCATCGTTTAACAGTTCCACTTTCATGTCTGCTCCGAACTCACCCGTACCTACTGGCTTGCCCAATGCTTGGGATAATAGCTGGCAGAATGCCTCGTAGAGTGGGATAGAATGCTCGTGTGATCCGGCACGAAACCATGAGGGACGATTGCCTTTCTTGTAGCTGGCATACAACGTGAACTGACTTACTACCAATGCCTCTCCGTTGATATCCAGGATGCTTCGGTTCATTACGTGATTTTCGTCGTCAAATACCCGCAGTGTTGCGATTTTCCTCACCAGCCATTCCACATCCTCTTTTCCGTCCTCTTCGCAGATGCCAAGTAGGATCAGGAATCCTGCTTGAATCTTGGATTTAACCGCCCCTTCTATTGTTACGCTGGCGTGGTTCACTCTTTGTATGACTGCTCTCATTCGGTTCTTAATTTTCAGCAAAGTTACGACATTATTTTGACATTGCCAAATATATACCATCGATTTTGAGCAGAACTTGTGTTCAATGTGTAAAGTACGTCTGAACAGGTTCCTTTCTCAACTCTTCGTATTGAATCAAAGTTTGTATTTTTGATGACAAATGACAGATGACAGTTTTTTTATATTGCGCAAAAGAAGATATTAGTATTATATATATTTATATATATAATTACTAATACTCTCTATACTCTTTTTTTTCTATTTCAAATAACTGTCATCTGTCATAACTGTCATTGGTAGGTGTTATTGTTAAAAATGACGATCCGTAATCTCTCTTGCCCAGAAATTACGGTTTCGAACCTCGTGTATTACGGCTCTCTATTCCTCAGCTTAGTTATGGAAATGATGGTAGATAATCTGTGCCTTGGAAGGTCCTATGATGGCTGATAGTTCTTCAAGGTCAGCCTCACGTATTCGTTTGACCGTTTTTAGGCCTTTTAGAAGCTCGTCACGCGTTCTGGGGCCAATGCCTGGGATGTTGTCCAGCTCTGAGTGCAATGCGCGCTTAGAACGCTTGTCACGGTGGAAAGTAATGGCATATCGATGCACTTCATCTTGTATCCTCGTGAGCACATGGAACAGTTCTGAGTCTGTTTTCATTCCTATGACGACTGGAGGGTAGCCGAACAACAGTTCATTGGTTCGATGACGGTCATCTTTAGCAAGGCCTGCTATTGGAATGTTGAGATTCAGCTCGTCTTCCACCACCTGTCTTACCACTTCCATCTGTCCTTTTCCACCATCGGTAATGATCAGATCGGGTAGGGGAGTTAGTTCTTCAATCATTCGGCTGTATCGTCTTCTGACCACCTCCTGCATCGAGGCATAATCATCGGGGCCGACTACGGTCTTGATGTTGTATTTGCGGTAGTCTTTTTTCGATGGTTTCATCCCCTTAAATACTACACATCCGGCCACAGCATCCGTTCCTGAGATGTTGGAGTTGTCGAAACATTCAATCTGATAAGGCATTTTTTCCAGTTTCAGCGCGTTCTGCAGCTCTTTCATTAAGCGTGTCTGCTTCTGTTCTGGGTTCAATTTTTCAGTCTGTTTCAGACGGTCAAACTTGTACTGTTTCCCATTCATGATCGAAAGTTCCAACAACTTCTTTTTGTCTCCTCGCTGGGGAACGGTGAGGATGGTATCTTTGATCCCAGTTTCTAATTCAAAGGGAACAATAATCTCTTTCGAATGACTTTTCACCTCCTCACGTATCTGAATGATTCCCAAGCTTAGAATCTCTTCTTCGCTCTCCTCCAGTTTCTTTTTCAGTTCGTAGGTAAAGGCCGCGTTGATACTGCCGTTGGTGACGTGCATGTAGTTGATATAGGCCACTTTTTCGTCATCTGTAATTGAGAATACGTCTACGTCATCTATTGTATGACTGACTACCTCGCTTTTTCCTGCGTAGCTATCTAAAGCAAGATACCTTGTCTTATATAATTCTGCCTCTTCAAATCTGAGTTCTTCGGCAGCCTTTTGCATCTCGTCATACAACATTTTCTGTACGGCTCTCGTGTGTCCTTTCAGTATCTCGTGAGCCTGTGCAATGTTGTTTTGGTAGTCTTCGTAGGTTTGTTTCCCGATACATGGTGCTCCGCAATTGTGGATGTGGTATTCAAGACAGGGCTTGAACTTGCCACTTTCCACTCCCTCTTTCGTAAGAGGTAGTCTGCAACTCCGAGGCTTGTACAACTTCTTGATCAAGTCCAATACGGTGTACATACTGCCTATATGACTGTAAGGTCCGTAGAAGGTGCCGTATTTCTTGTTGATGGTCCTGGTTTTAAAGATGCGTGGGAAGTGTTCTTTTGTTACACAGATACTGGGGTATGTTTTACCATCCTTTAGTAAGATGTTGTATTTTGGCTTGTACTTTTTAATCAGACTGTTTTCCAACAAAAGTGCATCTTCTTCTGTATTCACAACAGTATATGTGATGTCCCAAATCTTACTGACGAGCACTTTCGTTTTGTATCTATCTACTTCTTTATGGAAGTATGAAGAAACACGGTTCTTGAGATTCTTCGCCTTACCAACGTAAATGATCACTCCAGTTTCGTCATAGTATTGGTAGCTTCCCGGTTTGTTGGGAAGGCTACTTACTATGCTTTGAAGCTTTGCTAATCTCTTCTCGTTTTCTTCCTTAGTCATGATTCCATTTCCTTATCTTACAACATGTTACCCGCTCTTTGTTTCACGTGAAACATTGGTCGTTCTTATACCTTGATCAGTGTGGTAATCTCGGTTTCGTTGCCAAATACATCCCTGCCATGTAATCCTTCGTCTGTTATCTCGATGATGAAATTCGTGTATATTTTCTTGGGGTTGAATTTCTTCACCAAGTCATAAGCGGCTTTCATCGTTCCCCCGGTGGCAAGCAGGTCATCGTGTAGCAAGACAACGTCGTTTTCTTCGATGGCATCTTTGTGGATCTCTATGGTGTCCGTTCCGTATTCCTTCTCGTAACTTTCTTGAACTGTTTCTGCTGGAAGTTTACCCGGTTTTCTGCACAATACAATTCCTGCACCTAATTTCACGGCCAAAGCCGATGCCATCACAAAGCCACGGCTTTCAATTCCGACAATTTTAGTGATGCCTTTGTCTTTGTAGATCTCATACAATTCGTCGAGCATGATCTTTAAACATTCACTGTTCTTGAATAGGGTGGTCACATCCCTAAAGTTGATGCCCTTCACAGGAAAGTCCTGAATGCATCTTAAGTTTTCTAATAAAATCTTGTTGTTCATTTTCTATTGATTTTTAGTTCATTATGTTTCTTTTGTTTCACGTGAAACCTTATCTTCCCAAGAGAACCAACAGGACGTTGATGTCGCTGGGGGATACACCTGGGATGCGACTGGCTTGTGCCAAAGTTTCGGGTTGGATTCGGTTCAGTTTCTGACGGCATTCTGTGGACAGGGACTGTAGGCTATCATAATCGAATCGTCCTTTGATCCTGATATTTTCCAAACGATGCATTTTGTCAGCAATCATCCGTTCACGTTCAATATATCCTGCATATTTCATTTTTACTTCTGCTGCCTCGATGATTTCCTCGCGACGTTTGGAGATGGTGTCAAAGAGTTGGGCGAGATCGGGAATGAGATCGGCAAGTATGTGAAGCGTAATTTGCGGACGACCTATTAAATCTATGGCCTTGCATCCTGCCCGAAGGGGAGTGGTGCCTAATGATTCCAGTTGACTGTTGATGTCCTTGGCTTTCACTGGTGTCTCCTTGCAGAAACGGATAATCTTCTCAATCTCATCTTTCTTTTGCATCCATCGGTCAAACCTGTCTCGTTTCGCTACACCTAACGCATAGGCTTTTTCGGTGAGTCGTGCATCAGCATCGTCTTGTCTAAGCAGGATACGATATTCGGCACGTGAGGTAAACATTCTGTAGGGTTCATCAACTCCCTTAGTAACCAGATCATCGATGAGAACGCCGATATATGATTCGTCGCGGTGCATGACGAATGCGTAGTCTTCGTCTGTTCTGTTGGTGGCTGCTACATATCGGGCGGCATTAATTCCTGCCACCAATCCTTGTCCGGCAGCCTCTTCATAACCTGTTGTCCCATTCACTTGTCCTGCAAAGAACAAGCCTCGGATCTTTTTCGATTCCAACGAATGTTTCAGTTGTGTTGGATCGAAGAAATCGTATTCGATGGCATAGCCAGGACGATACACCCTTACATCCCTTAAGGCTGGAATCTTTCTTAGTGCTTCAATCTGTATATCCATCGGCATACTTGAGGAGAACCCGTTCAGATACATCTCGTTGGTGTTTTCTCCTTCCGGCTCTAAGAACAAAGGATGGCTTTCTCGATCTGGGAATGTGACGAGTTTGGTTTCGATGGAAGGGCAATAACGTGGCCCAATGCTATGTATCTGTCCATTGTACAGGGGCGAGTCGGCAAGTCCGGATCTAAGAATTCGGTGTACCTCGGCATTGGTGTTGAATGTCCAGCAGGTCAGCTGTTTGAGTGGGGTGGGGACGGTCATGTAAGAGAACCGTGTGGCCGCTTCTTCGCCGGGCTGTATTTCTGCATCTTCAAAATGAACGGAACGTTTGTCGATTCTTACAGGTGTTCCTGTCTTCATTCGTGCTGAGGTTATACCATGGCAGGTGATACTCTCGGTGAAATGAGCTACGGCAGGTTCTGCTATCCTACCTCCTGGCACCATCTTTCTTCCGATATGCATCAGACCGTTGAGGAAGGTTCCTGCAGTAATCACAATGGCTTTGGCGTGCAGCTCTGCCCCCCAGATGGTTCTCACACCAATAACCTCTCCTTGGTCAACCAATAGCTCGTCTGCCTGGTCTTGCCAAATATCTAAATGCTCGGTTTCATCCAGTCTGTTTCTCCAGGTCCATATAAATTTCTCCCGGTCGCATTGAGCCCGTGGACTCCACATGGCTGGTCCTTTAGAACGGTTTAGCATACGAAACTGGATGGCGGTGGTATCTGTTACGATACCCATTTGTCCACCCAGTGCATCTATCTCACGCACAATCTGTCCTTTGGCGATTCCGCCAACGGCGGGATTGCACGACATCTGCGCGATCTTATTCATGTCCATTGTCACCAAACAGGTCTTTGCCCCGATATTCGCAGAGGCACAAGCTGCTTCGCAGCCGGCGTGGCCGCCTCCAATGACCAGAACATCATACTTTAAAATCATATCTGTTTTAATTATCCGATGCAAAAATACAAAAACTTTTGCAAACACAATCATGAACAAGCTAATAAGTTGTTTTTTCTTTTTTGCTCTCTTGTTTCCTCGCCCTTCGCTCCCCGTTCGCCTTAACAGGGCTCGATGTGGGTGTAAAATGAACTTTTTTCATCCATAAACAGACGATTTTTATGGAAAATACTTTGAGTTCTCATTAATTTATGGTATATTTGCAAACCATTTACGGTAAAAAAATACCTAAAACAAGGTATTGCCTATCCCGAATACTGCTTTGGGGGCGAAATCTTTTTCTGATTATGATCGATTCTAATAAATAGAAGTCTAACAATTAAATAATTTAAAATCAATCATTTATGTGGTTAATCAATTCATCTATTGGTAGGAAAGTGGTGATGTCGGTTACTGGCGTTGCGCTTATCCTGTTCCTGACGTTCCACTGTTGCATGAACGTCGTTGCCCTCTTCTCTGGAGAGGCTTACAACATGATTTGTGAATTGCTGGGTGCCAACTGGTATGCTGTGGTAGCAACACTGGGATTGGCAGCCTTGGCAGTCATTCACATTGTCTATGCTTTCATCTTGACGGCTCAAAACCGACGTGCTCGTGGTAGCGAGCGCTATGCGGTGACCGACAAGCCCGAAAAGGTGGAGTGGGCAAGTCAGAACATGCTTGTGCTGGGTATCATCATCCTGCTGGGCTTGTTGCTGCACCTGTTCAACTTCTGGTACAACATGATGTTTGCTGAACTCACCGGCATGGCCACCCCGTTGCATCCTGCTGACGGCTTTGGCTACATCAAGCTGACATTCTCAAATCCGGTTTATGTGGTGCTCTATGTCATCTGGATTGTGGCCATTTGGTTCCACCTGTCTCATGGTTTCTGGAGTGCTATGCACACTTTGGGCTGGAATGGTAAGATCTGGTTCAATCGTTGGAAGGTGATCGGCTTGGTTTACACAACCCTGCTGATGGCCGGCTTCCTCATTGTGGTATTGGCATTCGCATTTGGATGTGCTCCGTCACTTTGCTGCGGTGCTTAATAAGATAGTTTTTTGAACATTGAAAATTGAAAGATATTATGGCAAAAGTAATAGATTCAAGAATTCCTGAAGGACCAGTAGCAGAGAAATGGACCAATTATAAGGCTCATCAGCGTCTGGTAAACCCAAAGAATAAGCTGAAGCTCGATGTGATTGTGGTAGGTACTGGCTTGGCTGGTGCTTCTGCTGCAGCTTCTCTCGGTGAAATGGGCTTCAATGTAATCAACCTATGCATTCAGGACTCTCCCCGTCGTGCTCACTCCATTGCAGCCCAGGGTGGTATCAATGCCGCCAAGTGCTATCAGAATGATGGTGACTCTGTCTATCGTCTGTTCTATGACACTGTGAAGGGTGGTGACTATCGTGCTCGAGAGGCCAATGTATATCGTTTGGCAGAGGTGTCTAACAACATCATCGACCAGTGTGTGGCTCAGGGTGTTCCCTTTGCCCGTGAGTATGGCGGTATGCTGGCCAACCGTTCTTTCGGTGGTGCTCAGGTGAGCCGTACATTCTATGCCAAGGGCCAGACGGGTCAGCAGTTGCTGCTCGGTGCCTATAGCTCACTGAGCTGTCAGGTGCAGGCTGGTAAGGTAAAACTCTATACTCGTTATGAGATGGAGGATGTGGTGATTGTTGACGGTCGTGCCCGTGGTATTATCGCCAAGAACCTTGTTACTGGTAAGCTTGAAAGATTCTCAGCCAATGCAGTGGTTATTGCTACTGGCGGTTATGGAAATACTTATTTCCTCTCTACCAATGCAATGGGATGTAACTGTACAGCTGCCGTTCAGTGCTATCGTAAGGGTGCTTACTTTGCTAATCCCTCTTATGTTCAGATTCACCCGACATGTATCCCCGTTCATGGTGACAAGCAGTCTAAGCTGACGCTGATGTCTGAGTCACTGCGTAACGATGGTCGTATCTGGGTTCCTAAGAAGATTGAGGATGCCAAGGCATTGCAGGCAGGAACCAAACAGGGATGGGAGATTCCCGAGGAGGACCGCGACTACTATTTGGAGCGCCGCTATCCCGCCTTCGGTAACCTGGTTCCCCGTGACGTTGCCTCTCGTGCTGCCAAGGAGCGTTGCGACAAGGGCTTCGGTGTAAACAATACCGGTCTGGCTGTGTTCCTCGATTTCTCTGAGTCAATCAACCGACTTGGACTTGATCAGATCATGCAGCGCTACGGTAACCTGTTTGAGATGTATGAGGAGATCACCGATGTCTTCCCTGGCGACGTAGCCAACGAAATCAACGGCGTGAAGTATTATAAGCCCATGATGATCTATCCCGCCATCCACTACACGATGGGTGGTATCTGGGTTGACTACGAGCTGCAGACCACGATTCCTGGTTTGTTCGCTATCGGTGAGTGCAACTTCTCCGACCACGGTGCTAACCGTCTGGGTGCTTCTGCGCTGATGCAGGGCTTGGCCGATGGTTACTTCGTGCTGCCTTACACCATCCAGAATTATCTGGCTGATCAGGCTGTATGGCCGAAGGTTCCGACAGACCGTCCTGAGTTCGACGAGGCAGAGAAGGGTGTTGCCGCAGAGATTGACCGTCTGATGAATATCAAGGGTAAGCGTTCTGTTGACTCTATCCATAAGGAGCTCGGTCACATCATGTGGGAGTATGTTGGTATGGGTCGCACCGCTGAGGGTCTGAAGACAGGTCTGAAGAAGATGCACGAGCTGGAGAAGGAATTCGACACCAACCTGTTCGTTCCTGGAACGAAAGAAGGACTGAATGTGGAGCTCGACAAGGCTATCCACCTGCGTGACTTCTTCACCATGGGTCAGCTCGTCGCTTTCGATGCTCTCTCTCGTAACGAGTCTTGTGGTGGTCACTTCCGCGAGGAGTACCAGACAGAGGAAGGCGAGGCCAAGCGCGACGATGAGAACTACTTCTACGTAGGCTGCTGGGAGTACAAAGGCAAGGGCAACGAGCCTGAGCTCATCAAGGAGCCGCTGGAGTATGAGGCTATTAAGGTTCAGACAAGAAATTACAAGAACTAAGAAGCTCCCTCCCAACCTCCCCCTTTGGGGAGGAAAAATACTACTTTAACTAAGGCCCATGCCCCTATATGGCCTCCCCCCAAGGGGGGATATGAGAGGGGCTACATTATGGCAAAGAATATTTCATTTACAATAAAGTTCTGGCGTCAGAACGGCCCGTTGGAGAAAGGCCACTTTGACACACACGAGATGCACGACATCCCCGATGACACATCCTTCCTTGAGATGCTCGACATCCTCAATGAGGAACTCATCAACGAGGGTAAGGAGCCGTTCGTGTTTGACCATGACTGCCGCGAGGGTATCTGCGGTATGTGCTCTTTGTATATTAACGGAACGCCTCACGGCAAGACGGAGCGTGGTGCCACAACGTGCCAGCTCTATATGCGTCGTTTCAACGATGGTGACGTGATTACCGTTGAACCTTGGCGTTCTGCTGGTTTCCCAGTGATCAAAGACTGTATGGTTGACCGTAATGCCTTTGATAAGATCATTCAGGCCGGTGGCTACACTACCATCCGTACAGGTCAGGCGCAGGATGCCAATGCTATCCTGATTCCCAAGCAGGATGCCGATGAGGCTATGGATTGTGCTTCTTGCATCGGCTGTGGTGCTTGCGTAGCAGCATGTAAGAATGGCTCGGCCATGCTCTTCGTATCCAGCAAGGTTTCTCAGTTCGCTCTGCTTCCTCAGGGCCGTCCCGAGGCAGCCAAGCGTGCCAAGGCCATGATGGCGAAGATGGAAGAGCTGGGCTTTGGTAACTGCACCAATACCCGTGCCTGCGAGGCCGTTTGCCCGAAGAACGAAAGCATCGCCAATATCGCCCGTCTGAACCGCGAGTTCATCAAGGCCAAGTTGGCTGACTAGAATCCCCTTATCTATCATATGAGCGCCGCAGGCCAATACCTGCGGCGCTCTTTTCATCCCCCCGTTTCTGCTCCTTTTTTGTTCTCCATGTTGCTGTGCCACAGCAACGAACACTACCGCCCCTCGCAAATCGTTCTCGCCATCTCGTTCAGCTGTTGGCATTGCCCCCTTTTGATTGTTTTCTTTTCATTGTGGTGCTCCCATGGGGCGAGAATCAGCAACTGCCCTTTGGCACAGGCATCCATTCGCTTCCCTCCAGGCTTCGCCAGGTCGGTGAAACCGTTTTCCTGCAGATAGATGAGCGGAAGGCCTTCCTCAAAGGCAGCTCGCATGATGGTTTTTTCTCCCTTCGAGATAGCTGGTGATACCAGTACCGCCCCTTGGCGTGCTGCCTGTAGACAAGCTCCCAGCTTTTCCTGTAAGTCTGCTTCGGGGATGCTTCTTGAGCACTGTACCTGAATCTTCAATGGCCGTTCTAACAAAAAACGGTTGCCAATTGCTGAAAACAGAAGTCCTGCAAAGCTTAAGTTCCTCTGTACGCGAAACAATTCAGGGTTCTCTCGCTTCATCAGCAGACGGCGTGGGTTGTCCTTCAGATAGGTCATCCAGCGCTCCAGTTGTCCTTCCCTGAGCAGTATCTGGTCGTTGAAGCCCTTGGCAAATAGCAGTCCGTTATCGCGGTTCTGTCCAGCATGTTGTTGCGCCATAGCAACAAACTTAGCGGGCATTATTTCACGAAAAGCTTTGTTGCAGGCATGCTTAACGCCCAGTAGCATTTTCCCTAATGGTTTCTCCATCTTCTCTTTTACAAAAAGGATAGCGTGCAGATGGTCAGGCATCATCTGCAGTGCCACCACCTTCACCTCTGGATGATGACCGCCTATAGTCTGCCAAATTCTTTCTATGGCTTCTCCCAAAGGAGACAGCTCGATATGCGGTGCTTCTGGTAAATGCTCCTCGACCTCGCTGTGACCCATTACCTTACCGAATAGTGGTTTCCGCCCTTCTGTCACCATCGTCACCATATACATCCTTCGAGCCGTATAGTCATGTCCCACACAGCGTCTCTGCATTGAAGGCTTTTTCTCACCAGCAAATGGCTTCTGTTTTTCAAATGTTTTTCTATCCTTGCTGGTTCTTCTGCAATTTAGTTGAAGAGGCTTCATTGTATTTATATAGATTTTTGTATAAAGAAGTGTATGAGACGTTATCAAAAATGGCACTTACTGATTGCGCAAAATATTGACATGCACTATTGT